>ADIG01001051.1_pt1 | contig 94639 bp, 86 predicted proteins | sample 268288 | NCBI WGS metagenome assembly ADIG01 (sample SAMN02954299, study PRJNA39533) | groundwater metagenome | biome: aquatic; feature: FW106 well; material: groundwater; isolation source: FW106 well in Area 3 of the Oak Ridge Field Research Center (FRC) near the... | place: USA: Oak Ridge, TN ...
GGGCCCCGGTAGAGCAGCGGGCCATCCTGTCCCGCTCTCGGTGATGAAGCTTGAAAACAAAAGCCAGAGCCAGAGTCAGAGCAAAGTGTCGCGCTGTCGCTGATGCTCCGGTTGTTGACCTGGCCCTTCTGAAGAGTGCAGGCCAGGATGGCCCGCTGCTCTACCGGGGCCCCTGTGCGGCGGGCAGGCCCAGGGCGCGTACCGCATTCACCAGCCAGCGCAACTGCACGCCCTGGCGTGTGGCGTAGTCGGTTCCCGAATATCCCCACCAGTCCCAGCATGCCTGCGGATTCAAAGGCGCGAAATTTGCGCGAGTCTGAGGATATAGCACGGCCACGTCGTAAGCATCGGCCCAGCGGTTGAAGCCGGTGTCATTGACGAAAACCCTGCCGACATGATGCCCGTGAAATGGATCAACCCGAAGCCGCTCGCGCACCGCCCCATCTCGCGTTGAAAGTACCCACGATGCCGCGCCTGAACAGCAGCACACAAAGCACGAAGATCGCGCCATTGATCATGCTCACGTTGTCGTTCAGGCTGGCGAACCAGTGAACTCCCGTGATGTGTTCCAGGAAGTGGCCGATCGCGCCCATTTTCTCCTCCAACACGGTGATGATCACGGCTCCGAGGATCGGGCCCAGGTCCGTCCCCAGGCCACCCACCAGAGTCAGCAGGATGACCATGCCCGAGGTACTCCAATGGACATCGGTGAGTGTCTCGAAACCCATGATCACCGCCTTCATCGCCCCGGCCAGGCCAGCGAAGCCCGCCGACAGCAGGAACATCCCCAGCTTGTAGCGATTGACTCGGTAGCCCAGCGAGATCGCGCGTGGCTCGTTCTCGCGCACGGCTTGCAGGATCTGCCCGAACGGCGAGCGCACGATGCGTCGGATGAACCACCAGCTGGCCACGAAGACCACCAGCATCACGTAATACATTACCCGATCAGACTGCAGTGAAAGGCCAAACAGCGTGCCGCGTGGAATACCCTGCAAGCCATCCTCACCACCGGTGAAATCCGCTTGCAGGCAATAAAAATAGACGATCTGTGCCAGTGCCAGGGTCACCATGGAAAAGTAGATGCCGTAGCGCCGCACCGCGAGCACCCCCATGGCCAGCCCAATGACCAGCGCGACAAATACGCCAAACATGATACCCGCAGGCGTTGGCCACCCCCAACTGGTGAGCGCCAGACCGGTGACATAGCCTGCACCACCGAACAACGCGGCATGACCGAATGAGATCAACCCGGTATAACCGGCCATCAGGTTGAACGCGCAGGCGAACAATGCGAAAGACATGATGCGCATGCCAAGCACGGGATACATTCCCAGCCACGGTGCGGCAACGGCCAGCAGCAGGATAAGCCACATCGTGGAAAGCTGGGCCTTGGAGCGCCAGGACATGCTCATTTCTCCTTACCAAACAGGCCTGCCGGACGCACCGTCAACACCACCGCCATGAGAATGAACACCACCGTGCTCGAAATCGGCGCATAGACCACCTTCGCCAGGGCCTCGATCACGCCCAGCGCAAGACCTGAAACAATGGCGCCCATCACCGAGCCCATGCCGCCAATGACCACAATGGCGAACACCACAATAATCAGGTTCGAGCCCATCAACGGAGAGACCTGGACGATTGGCGCCGACAAGACCCCGGCCAGGCCCGCCAGCGCGGATCCGAAGGCGAAGGTAAGCATGACCAGCAGGGGGAAATTGATGCCGAAGGCCTGAACCAGCGACGGGTTTTCAGTGCCGGCGCGCAGATACGAGCCGAGCTTGGTGCGCTCGATCAGCAGCCACGTTCCAAAACACACGACGACACTGGCCACCATCGCAAACACGTAATACAGCGGCAAATACATGAAGCCCAGGTTCAACACACCGCTGAGCAACTCGGGGGGGTTGTAGGGCGAGCCGGATACGCCAAAGAAAGTACGGAACAACCCCTCGATAAGCAGGGCCAGGCCAAACGTCAACAGCAAGCCATAGATCGGATCCATACCCCGCAACCGGCGCAACATCAATCGCTCGACGAGTAGCCCGACCAAACCGACCAGCAGGGGGGCGAGAAGCAGCATCCACCAGAAGCTCAGGTGAAAATACTGACCGCCCATCCAGGCGAACATCGCGCCCATCATGAAAAAGGCGCCGTGCGCGAAATTCACCTCGTCCATCAACCCGAAAATTACGGCCAGACCCAGCGACAACATCGCGTAGGTCGTGCCATTCAACAGGCCAAGCAGCAACTGCCCCAGCAGGAGCGACACGGGAACACCAAATATCTCAGTCACGCTCCACCTCATACATCAACTGCATGGACCAACTCTGTACCATAAAATCAAGATCCGGCTCGTCATCGCCCGCCGCGACAGCCCCACCTGGTCACTCAGAACGCAACCCCACTTTCCGGTGCCTGGGAAAGTGAGATCGCGGCCCGATTCGGGAAACCCGGTCAAACGACGCCCGACCAGGCCATCATGAGCAAGCTCACGGATCACTTGTCCAATGGGCAGCCATACGCCGCGGCAGGGCCGAAGGCTTCGTTGCCGGGAACGGTCTGCACCACGTTGTAATAATCCCACGGCTCCTTGGATTCGGCCGGGGTCTTGACCTGCATCAGATACATATCGTGAATCATCAGGCCGCTAGGCCGCATGCTGCCATTGTGTATGAACATGTCATTGACCTTCATCTTGTGCAACTCGGCCATGACCTTGGCGCCGTCAGTCGTGCCAGCCGCCTTCACCGCCTTGAGATAGCTAAGTGCAGCGGAGTAGTCACCCGCCTGGGAGAAGCTGGGCATTGCATTCATCTGCGCGTAGAAACGCTTGGACCAGGCACGTGATTCTGCATTCAGATTCCAGTACCACGGTGCCGTCAGGTAAAGCCCCTGCGCCGCCGGCAGGCCTACGCTGTGGATGTCGGTGATAAAGAGCAGCAACCCGGCCAGCTTCATCTTCTTGGTCACACCGAACTGCGTGGCCTGCTTGATCGAGTTGGCTGCATCACCGCCAGCGTTGGCCAAGGCGAGTACGTCGGCACCGGATGCCTGTGCCTGCAACATGTACGAGGAAAAATTGGAGGCACCCAGCGGAGCCATGACATGGCCGAGCACCTTGCCGCCATCCGCCTCGACCACCTTGGTGGCATCCACTTCCAACGCCTTGCCGAAAGCGTAGTCAGCTGTCAGGAAGTACCAGCTCCTGCCACCATGCTTGATCACCGCACCGGCGGTCACCCGCGCTAGCGCCGTGGTGTTGTATGCGTACAGGGAGGTGTAGCCGTTGCACTGCTTGCCGACGATGGTCGACGCCCCCGCACCGATCACGATGAATGGCTTCTTGTACTGTGCTGCAAGTGGCTCTATCGCCAGCATCGCACCGCTATTGGTGCCGCCGATCAACATGTCCACGCCATCTTGCGAGAAAAACTCCTTCGCCTTGGCCGCCGCGAGATCCGCCTTGCTCTGGTGATCAAAAGTCACCAACTCGATCTTGCGGCCCAGCACCGAGCCACCAAAGTCATGAATGGCCATCTTGATGGCCGCAGTACCGCCAGGGCCATCAAGCGACGAATACACGCCCGACATATCCGTGATAAAGCCAATTTTCACGGGTCCCTTCACCTGCGCCTGGGCCGCCGTCGCGAACCCCAGCGTCAGCACAGCCGCCAGCGCTACATGCCTGAATTTCATGAATATGTCTCCTTGATGGTCAGTGTGACATTGCGGCGTTCAAACGCCGAGTAGTTCTTTCAGTTCCGCTTGTTTGTCGCTCAGCTCGGAACGGTCAATTTCCAGCACAATCTTCCCGCGCTCCATCACATAGAACCGGTCCGCCAGGTTTGCAGAGAATCTGAAATTCTGCTCCGCCAGCAATACCGAAAACCCCCTCTTCTTGAGCTCCTTGATCGCACGCCCCAGCGCCTGAACGATGACCGGCGCCAGCCCTTCGGAAATTTCATCGAGCAACAGCAAACGCGCACCCGTCCGGAAAATGCGGGCCACCGCCAACATCTGTTGCTCGCCTCCGGACAGTCGGGTTCCCGGGCTGCGCGCGCGCTCCTTCAGGTTGGGAAACAACTCATGAATCTCGTCGATCGACAAGCCTTCGAAACGGGCCGGCACGTCCGGTGGCAACAGGAAATTTTCCTGTGTGGTCAGACTGGCGAAGATGCCCCGTTCTTCAGGGCAGTAGCCCACGCCGAGCCGGGCAACATGATGCCGCGGCAGGCCAATCACTTCCTTCCCGAACACGCTGATGCTGCCGGTACGTGCGCTGGTGAGGCCCATGACCGCACGCAAGGTAGTGGTGCGGCCCGCGCCGTTGCGACCCAGCAGACAAATCGTTTCGCCGGACTTGATCGTAAGATTGACGCCATGCAACACATGCGAATCGCCATACCACGCATGCAAGTCCCGGATATGCAGTGCCACCGCCTCCACGCTGGCTGGCGAATGGTGGCCCGGATCGATCCCCGGTGCCCGCACTACCGCATCATGCACCGGCGTCGGGCTCATGCGTGTATCCCCTCTTCGGCGTCACCCATGTAGGCAGTAATGACTTCCGGATTTCGTGAAACTTCGTCATAACTGCCCTCAGCCAGTACCTGGCCTCGTTGCATCACGGTGACCCGATCGCAAATTTTTGATATGACCGACATGTTGTGCTCTACCATCAGCACGGTACGACCTTGGGCCACACGGCGAATCAGTTCGGTGACCTGTTCGACATCCTCATGGCCCAGGCCCTGCGTCGGCTCATCCAGCAGCAACAACTGAGGATCCATTGCCAAGGTCGTCGCCAGCTCCAGCGCGCGCTTGTGGCCATAGGGCAGGCTTGATGCCAGCTGGCCGGCCTGCCCGCTCAACCCCACCATATCCAGGAAACGCAACGCCTCTTGATCAAGCCGTGTCAGCGCGCGTGCAGGCATCCAGAACTGATGCGCCAGACCGGCCGCGCGTTGCAGAACGACGCGCACATTTTCCAGCAAGGTCATTTGCGGAAAAGTGGCGCTTATCTGGAATGAGCGCACCATGCCCAGACGCGCAACATCCGCTGGCCGCATGCGGGTGATGTTTCTCTCGCGAAAGAAAATGTCGCCTGCACTGGGTTCGAGGAATTTGCTCAGAAGATTGAAGCAGGTGGTCTTGCCTGCACCATTCGGACCAACCAGCGCGTGGATCGACCCCTCAGCGACACCCAGGTCGACCCCCTCCACCGCCGCAAATCCCGAAAACTTCTTGCCAAGTTTGTGCGCACGCAATATCGGCGCACCCGCCCCACTTCCATGGGACGCCTTGGTATGGCTACTTTTTTGCGATGCAATCATTGCCTCTCATGCCCATCGGATTCGTTCAGTTGTCTGCAGTTGAGTAGCAAAGCCGGGGAACTCACCCTGGCCACTGTAGTTCGTGAATGACATCCCGCGCCAATCCGATCAGTCAACAACCGTGCTAAAAATCACGTGACTCTCTGGCTGAAACATCCGCCGGCATGATGTGCCGGCGGTCAGGTGATTTCTAGAAGTGGTAGATCGCGCTGACACTGAGCTGATTGCCCGAGGTTGTCTGGCGATCCACGCCATTGGTCGTGGATTGTAGCTTGTCATTCAGCCACTGCAGGCCAAACCCGTAAGCACCTGCAATGTAATTGAGACTGACGGCCACCTGGCGATTGTCCAGACGACCGGCAGAGCCCTGGCCCATCCAGGTGATCACGTCGTTGTTGTTGGGCTTGCTAAACCCGTAAAACGCGTCTGCGCTCCAGTGCGGCGTGAACGAATAACCTGCCTGGAAAAAGCCACCGGTATCCTGGATGTCACCGAACTGGGTCAACGCACCGAACAGCTGCCCAATACCCGTGCCGGTATACCAGCTGCCCTTGAACATCCAGGCGCCCGGATGCCAATTGGCACCGACCACAAACGCCTCGCTGTTAAAGCTCGGCTTGATCGGCGTCGGAGAGGTACCAGTTACCCCGCGAAGATCGATTTTGCTGTAGTGCACCACGGCGTAGGCCAGCCAGCTCTTGTCCTCGACATGCAGCCGCGCCTCAAGCTGCGGGCTGAAGCCGACGTTTCCGGCGGTCTGATAGTCGACATTGCTGCCGGGACCGCTCCAATCGCCGGAAAAGGCGCCGAGGTCGAGTCGCCATTTCGGGCCCGTTGTGCCGCGGTTGAGATCCTGCATGTAGACCGCACCGGGGAAGCGCCAAGCGATCAGACCGCCTGCGCTGTAACCCAACGGGAATGCCAGGTTGGTCAGGGACGCGGGAACATTGTCCAGACCTATCGTCAAATTGAACTGCTGGCCGATAATCACTTTGCTACCACTTTCGGGGTTCTGCAAGATCAAGTACGCCTGACGCATACGGGGTATCTCCATTTGCCCGCTAAAGGCACCGGTTCCATTGAAACCACCGAAGAAGTCCACCTCTATGTGTCCACCACCCTGCCAGTTACCGACGAATTTCGAACCTGTGAAGTCGAACCATAGGCGGGTGTTGCGCACATCGATGCCGCTGAGCGCGCCGGCGGAGCCCGGCACCGGGAATTCGGCGTTGGTGCCGTTGCCGAAGATGAAGCTCTTGTCCTGATGGAAGGCGGTGGCGCTGACCCAGCCGTGCATGGCCACTGACACGCCCGGCCCACTGCTGAAAGTGGGTGCCATCTGGTCTTTGAAACTCGACTCCTTCGCTGCGGGTGGCGGCGCACTGGCTTGCGCCTGGATCTGCACCTGCACCTGCTGCTGCGCACCTTCCAGGCGTTTGAGGCTGTCGCGCAGCATCTGCAGATCCTGCTGCTGTTGGTTCAGCTGCTGCTGCTGCTTGTCGATCAGCGAGTGCAAGGCCTTGACCTCATCCTTCTTGTGCGCGGTCGCTGCAAATGTCGGGCTGGCCACGGTAAGACCCAAGACCGCGGCCATGGCCAAGAACAAAGGACGTCGTTTCATTGCAGATTCCCCTTTCGATTCATGATAGTTTCCCCGTGGAAGTAATACAGATCCGCAGTGCCCGTGAGCAGACCACCTGCATCGTAATTGGCACGCGGCAAGGTCCGACAACCCGTTCGTTTTCACATCAACGACATACCGATTGGTCGCCTTCGGATAGGTCGCCAAGCCGGCTGATGTAGCCCCGGTGATCTCCGTCTTTCGCGCCGGACTGCGTGAGGTATCGGGCCGATCGCGCTTGCCATCCATACCGAACAGGACTTGCAGGCGGTCGCTGGGTTTCCAATCAAGTGGGCGCGTGCCGACAGGCTGTCCTGATCGCCATCGTCCTTGCCGTCCAGCGTGTTTCTGGCGTAACCGTCACGCGAGGAATAGACCATGGCGACGTTGCCATTCAGTGTGTCTTTGACACAATGCAATCATTGACTCTCAAGGCCATCGGATTCGTTCGCCACGGTCGCGTGTAGTGAAGAGAAACCACCTTGTCCTTGCCTGCTTTCATCATGCGTCTCGCGGAGTTTGCAACCGGCGATTCCATCAGGAGCCGCCTGACCAAAGTGGACACCACGCACCTCCGGCCCCAGCCACGCTAGCAAGGCCAGCAAGACGGCGACGACCGCCATCCACGAGGCCATTACCAGGGCGTAGTTGCCACCGCTGCGATCGGCCAACCAGGATTGCGCGGTGGCCGTGCTGGCCGCCAGCAGATTGCCCAGCTGATAGGCAAAGCCAGGCAAGGTACCGCGCACGTCATTCGGCGACAGTTCGTTGAGATAGGTCGGCACGATGCCCCAGGCGCCCTGCACCATCACCTGGATCAGGAACGCGCCCAACCCCAGCAGCACCAGCGAGCCACCATGCGTCCACAACGGGATGCTCGGCAGCGCCAGCAGCGCCGCGATGATCATCCCGCGCCGCCGACCGATCTTTTCGGACCACGCCCCGAAACTCAGGCCGCCGACGATCGCACCGGCATTGAGCAGCATCGTCAGCACAGTCACCGTTCCGACGCCCAGATGCAGCTGCGACTTCAGGAAGGTGGGGTACATGTCCTGCGAGCCATGACTGAACATGTTGAACGCCATCATCAGCAGCATCATGTACAGCAGTCGCTTCCAGTGACCGCGCATCGAATCGAGCAGGTTGCGGCGCTGCCCGCGCGCCTGCCCAGCCTGCCACACCGGCGACTCGGGCACCTTGCTGCGCAGGTACAACACCAGCAGCGCCGGCAACACGCCAACCACGAACATCGCGCGCCAGTTCAGGCCCAACACGTCGAACACTACCCAATAAGCGATCGCTCCGAGGAAATAGCCGCAGGGATAGCCGCTCTGCAGGAGGCCGGAAACCAGCCCACGGGATTTCACCGGCACGCTCTCCAGCGCCAGCGACGCACCGATGCCCCATTCGCCGCCCATCGCGATGCCGAAAGCGAAGCGCAGCACCAGCAACACCGTCAGCGTGGGCGCGAAGGCACAAGCCAGTTCCAGCAGCGAAAACAGCAGCACGTCGACCATCAACACCGGACGGCGACCGTAGCGATCGGCCAGCCGTCCAAACAACAAGGCGCCAATCGGACGCGCCGCCAGGGTCAGCAGGATGCCGAGCGTGACCTCGGTCTTGTGCACGTGGAAATCGGTGGCGATGTTGCCGAGCACGAACACCAGCAGGAAGAAATCGAACGCGTCCAGGGTCCAGCCAAGGAAACTCGCGAATACCGTATGCCGCTGGTTGCTATCAAGTTGACGCAGGGGAGAAAGCCATGTCATTGGAAGGTTCCTGCTATGCAACTATCGGAACCCGCGCTTGCCAGCCTAGTATCCCGATCCAGTTTCCCCATAACCAAGGTGCCAATGTTACGGCCCGAATTAAACAGCTTGAGCCCGTTTTCCGGCAGGAACTGATTTGGATTGACCTTCGCGTCGGTCTTGTCGGCCGTTGTCGTGTCATTACCGGCCTGCTGTGCATGCAGCGGCACCGCGCACGGAAGACTGGTGGCCAAACCAATTGCCAGTGACGGAGATGTGAGCTTCATAACTTCCCCTCGCAGTAGAAGCCCGCATCGACGATGAAGGCTGATGCAAGTCAGCATAGGCAGGTGGCGACGAAACGGCACTTGTACCTTCGTACAGTACCCGTCGTGCGCACGCCCCCGATACTCGGGGATCCGTCGAATCCGACGAAGATCAAATAGGGAGCACGACCCGGCGACGACGCCCGCAAGCCTGTTTCCGGACCTGCCCGAGCCCGGCGAGGCACAGGTACGGGAGGCGCAGGCCACGGTGTCGGCGCAACGAAAGCAAGGCGTGCATCCAGGGTGCACAACCTGTTGCCCATGGCCGTGCTCGCACCCCAGCTCATCGGTTGGGGGGTCCGTCCATCGCCCGTCATCGGGCAGGTGGCATGTGGGATCAACTCATGCCCCAAGTGGCCTCGACAGGCCGCTTGCGCGAGGCCTCTGCGCCCATCCCGCGCACTGACACTGCCGTTCGGCAACGCATCAACGCCGACACAGACACAACCGCGAACGCCAGCGCGATACCGGCACCGACGAACGAAAAACTCTCAGGATCTGACGGGTCCCAGCACCTGTTGCGCGCGCACTGCATCGATCATCGCGGGCGCGAGCGTGAGCCACTGGGTCAGCACTTCGGTGGTGTGCTGACCCAGGGTCGGCGGTGCGTTGCGGTAGGTCACCGGTGAGCCCGACAGGCGGATCGGGTTGGCCACCAGCGGCACGCTGCCGGCGATCGCGTGCGGCAACTCAATGCGCAGGCCACGGGCCTGTACCTGCGGGTCCGCAAACACTGCGTCAAGCCGGTTGATAGGTCCGCACGGAACGCCAGCGGCTTCCAGTGCGGCAACCCACTCACACGTGCTGCGCATCACGGTGCTTTGACGCAGCAACGGCACCAGCACCGCGCGATTGGCCACTCGTTGAGGGTTGGTAGCGAAGCGCTCATCACTCGCCCACTCGGCATGGTTCGCTAGTGCGCAGAACCGGGCGAACTGGGCATCATTGCCGATGGCGAGAATCATGTCGCCGTCAGCCGTGGGAAAGTCCTGATAAGGCACGATGTTCGGGTGCGCGTTGCCCATGCGGCGCGGCACCACATTCCCGGCGAGGAAATTGGAGGCCTGATTAGCCAGGCAGGCAATCTGCACGTCCAGCAGTGCCAGGTCGATATGCTGGCCGCAGCCCGACTTTTCGCGTTCGGCCAGAGCCGCTTGCACGCCGGCGCTGCAAACCCACCGAACTAGCTTCGTTGCCCCTGCTGCAGCTCAGCACCCGACCCTACGCCTGGCGCCAATGGTTCGAGTCACTCGCTCTGGCAGTGGTCCATGACATGGCCGGGCCACGCATGGAACTGTTTTCCATGCTGACCGCAGCAGCCATCCATGGGCTGGGGGCTGCACTGATCCCCCCGTTCCTGATTGAGGCTGATGCCGCGCCACCTGCCTTGGTCGATCACCACCACGCGTTTCCGCCTCGCCCGCGTCATCGCGCGCCACCTGCCACGCTGGCCGTGCTGCAGCAGGGTGCACCGAAGCATCAGGTGTCATTAGTGACACGGTAGAATCAAGTAAGTGCGATTCAAGTCAGTACGTGGTCGTCTTCCGCGGCCAGCACACCGTCGTGCAAACCCGTATACTTAACCGGTTAACCTCCAGATAACCTACGTGGTGGCTGCATGCGCCACCCGAGTGCTTTCCATGTCCATAGAAAACCTGCGCAATATCGCCATTGTCGCCCACGTCGACCACGGCAAGACGACCCTCGTCGACTGCCTGCTCAAGCAGTCCGGCACGTTCAACGAGCGCACGGTGCTGGCCGAGCGCATGATGGATTCCAACGACCAGGAAAAGGAGCGCGGCATCACCATCCTGGCCAAGAACACGGCCATCAACTGGCGCGGCAACCACATCAACATCGTCGACACCCCGGGACACGCCGACTTCGGCGGTGAGGTGGAGCGTGTGTTGTCGATGGTCGACTCGGTGCTGATCCTGGTCGATGCGATGGACGGCCCGATGCCACAGACCCGCTTCGTGACCCAGAAAGCCTTCGCGATGGGCTTCAAGCCGATCGTGGTGATCAACAAGGTCGATCGACCCGGTGCGCGCCCGGAATGGGTCGTCGAACAGGTGTGGGATCTGTTCGACCGCCTCGGCGCCACCGCCGAGCAGATGGACTTCCCGATTGTCTACGCCTCGGCGCTGAACGGCTACGCCAGCCTCGACGAGAACGTGCGTGAAGGCGACATGACCCCGCTGTACGAAGCGATCATGCAGCATGTGAGCAAGCCGGACGTCGATCCGGACGGCCCGTTCCAGATGCGTATCAGCCAGCTCGACTACAACAACTTCGTCGGCGTGATCGGCATCGGCCGCATCCAGCGCGGGACCCTGAAGAAGAACATGCCAGTCGCGGTGATCAACCGTGAAGGCAAGAAGCGCCAGGGCAAGGTGCTGCAGGTGCTGGGTTTCCTCGGCCTGGAGCGGATCGAGCAGGACAGCGCCGAGGCCGGCGATATCGTGGCGATCTCCGGTATCCCGGACTTGACCATCTCCGACACCATTTGCGCGCTGGACACACCTGAAGCGCTGCCACCACTGACCGTGGATGAGCCGACGATTTCGATGACCTTCCAGGTCAACAACTCGCCGTTCGCCGGCAACAAGGACCTGTCCGCCGGCAAGTTCCTGACCAGCCGCCAGTTGCGCGACCGGCTCGAGCGCGAGCAGGTGCACAACGTGGCGCTGAAGGTCGAGGAAGGTTCCGACGCGGACAAGTTCCTGGTCTCGGGCCGTGGCGAGTTGCATCTGTCGGTATTGATCGAGAACATGCGTCGCGAAGGCTACGAGCTGGCCGTGTCGCGCCCGGAAGTGATCATCAAGGAAATCGACGGCCAGAAGATGGAGCCGCTCGAGCAACTGGTGGTTGACGTCGAGGAAGTCCACCAGGGCGGCGTGATGGAAAAACTCGGCACGCGCAAGGCGCAGCTGAAGAACATGGTACCGGACGGCAAGGGCCGCGTACGCCTGGATTACGAGATCCCGGCGCGTGGCCTGATCGGCTTCCAGAACGAGTTCAGGACGCTGACCCAGGGTTCGGGCCTGCTGTTCCACGTGTTCGACCACTATGGGCCGAAGGAAGAAGGCCAGATCGCCAAGCGCAAGAACGGCGTGATGATCGCCAACGCCGGCGGCACCACCCCGGCCTACTCGCTGGGGCCGTTGCAGGAGCGTGGCAAGCTGTTCGCCGCTGAGGGCGATCAGGTGTACGAAGGCCAGTTGGTCGGCATCCACGCCAAGGACAACGATCTCACCGTCAACGTGATCAAGCCCAAGCCGCTGACCAACATGCGCGCCTCGGGCAAGGATGATGCGATCCAGCTGACCCCGGCGATCAAGTTCACCCTGGAACAGGCGCTGGACTTCATCGACGACGACGAGCTGGTCGAGGTCACGCCGAAGGAAATCCGCCTGCGCAAGAAGCACCTCACCGAGAACGACCGCAAGCGCGCCTCACGCGGCTGAGCATCGTTTCATCGGGGGGGGCGGGCCAAGGCCGGGCAACCCGACTTTGGCCCGCCGCTCAGTGGCGCGGGTCGAAATCCGGGAAGCTTTTGTGCATTGCCTTGTAGGCCTCGCGCTGCGCATCGCTGTCCACCGCCGGCGCACGTATTGACAATTCCACCAGTTGATCGCCCGGATGGCTGCCCGGCATGCCGCGCCCTTTCAAGCGCAACTTGCGCCCTGACTGCGAGCCGGGAGGGATGCGCAAGTCGACCGTCCCAGCCAGCGTCGGTACCGGCACCGTCGCGCCGAGCGCTGCCTCCCAGGGCGTAATCGGCAATACATGCACCACGTTGCGGCCATCGAGGCGAAACCGCGCATCGTCGTGGATCCCCACTTCCAGCAGCAAGTCGCCTTTCGGCCCGCCGGCCATGCCGGGCTGGCCCTGGCCGGACAGGCGGATCACCTGGCCAGGCTGGATACCGGCAGGGATCTTTACCTCCAGCACACGCTCACCACCGGCCGGGTCGCGCATCACCAGCCGCGTGCGCCCGCCATCGAACGCGGTCTGCAAATCGATCTGCACGGAGGCCTGCACGTCATGCCCCCGCCGCGGTCGCGGCTGGCCGCGATGGCCGCCGCCGACGGCGCCACGGCCGAACAGGCTTTCGAAGAAGTCGCTGAAATCGCCATTGTCGTCACCAAAGCCCTGCTGACCCTGCCAACCCGGCGGCGGCCGGAACTGCTCGCCCTGCCGATAACCCCCGGCACGCAGCTGATCGTAGGAACGCCGCTTCTCGGCATCCTTCAGCACTTCATTGGCTTCGTTGACCGCCTTGAATTTTTCCTCGGCGCCGCCTTCCTTGTTCTTGTCCGGGTGGTATTTGCGCGCGAGCTTGCGATACGCCGCCTTGATCTCGGCCTCGCTCGCATCCGGCTTGACGCCCAGGATTTCGTAATAGTCTTTGAATTCCACACCCGCTCCCGATGATCGGTGCCACACAAAGCTTCGCCCCGCCGCGGAGCATTATCCATGGCGGGGCTGGCTTTCACACTGTCTTGCGTCCGGAACGCCCCGCTCAGCTGGCGGTATTGATGGTGATGCGGCGCGGCGTGGTTTCCGGCTTCTTCGGGATCGAGATCTCCAGCACGCCATGCTTGCCATGCGCACTGATGCCATCGGCATCGGCGCTCTCGGGCAGCGCAAACCGGCGATGGAAGGTGCCGTACACCCGCTCCTGCCGGGTCAGCTTGCTGCCGTTCTCCTCACTGTCGACCTTGCGCTCGCCCTTGATGGTGAGAATGCTCTTATCCATGCTCACCTCGATCTCGGACGGATCCACGCCCGGCACGTCGACCAGGATCACGAAGCGCTTGTCTTCCTCGCGGATGTCAACCCGCGGTGCCCACTGGCTGGTTTCCACGGTGGACTGGTCGCTGTCGCCGACGCCAAAAAAGCGGCTCATGGCCTGGCGGACTTCATCCGACGGCACGAAGTCACGGTTCCAGATGGATTGACGGCTCTGATTCATCTCACTGCCTCCTCATCAAGTTTTGCGGCACGATTGCCGCCTGCTCCAGAAATAGGTGCTCGCGGCGGCGATTCAAGGCAGCGTGCCGTCGAACCCGTTGCATGGGTGAGTTCTCCCACCGAGTTTCGCGCGAGCATCCAACCCGGTGAAACCACTGTGCCGACTTCCAGGCGCGCGGCATCGGCGTGATGTGCCTGGCGGTCAACGACGCCTGCGTGATGCAGGCCTGGGCCAGCGCACAACAAATGCCCGCCGCACTGCCTGCTGATGCTTGCCGACGGTAACGCCAGCGGCTGATATGCTGCGCCGATGGATATTGTGAACAACAGCCATGCAGTCCGCATGGCCGAGCGATTTCGCGGTTATCTGCCAGTCGTCGTCGATGTGGAAACCGGTGGCTTCGATGCCGAGCATGATGCGCTGCTGGAGATCGCCGCGGTGCCGCTGCGCATGGACGAGGCGGGCTTCCTGAGTCTGCGGCCAGCGGTCTCGACCCACGTGGAACCGTTCCCCGGCGCCAACCTCGATCCGCGTTCGCTGGAGATCACCGGGATCGACCCGGACAACCCCTTGCGTGGCGCCGTACCGGAACACCAGGCGCTGGATCATATCTTCGGTGTCGTTCGCGAGGCGGTCCGCGAGGCGGGCTGCCAGCGGGCAATCCTGGTCGGTCACAATGCCGCGTTCGACCTGGGCTTTCTCAATCAGGCGGTGCGACGCTGCGGGCACAAGCGCAATCCGTTCCACCCGTTCAGCTGCTTCGACACGGTCAGCCTCGGCGGCCTCGCCTACGGCCAGACGGTGCTGAGCAAGGCGGTGCTGGCGGCGGGGCTGTCATTCAACAGCAGCGAAGCCCATTCGGCCGTCTATGACGCCGATCGCACCGCCGATTTGTTTTGCGTCGTCGTCAATCGTTGGCGTCAGCTGGAACTGCTGGAGCAGGCACACAGCGGGCTTGCCGCTCCCTGATCGCCAGCGGCCTCGTCCAGACAGTTCGAAGACAAGAAAGAAGCTCCCACAGGAGCGCGCGTGCAGTCAGCGGCGCGCTACAAGGGTTCGCCGGGAAACCTTGGCGTTTCGCCGTGGCGCCGCCAGCTGCGCAACACGCCGTACACACCGATGGCGATCCAGGCGACTTCCAGCATGAAGGCCGGCAGGTTGAAATTGCCGAACAGCAGCGACAGCATCACGCCCAGCGCGCCGAGGATGTTCATCGCCTGGTAGGTCAGGCGATTGCCATGCAACTGCTGCGCTTGCAGCAGGAAGAACGCGAGCAGGATCAGCGCCACGCCGAGGTAACCGGCCCAGTCGTACCAGAAAAAACTCATCGCTTCGCACTCCGCTGTCGCAGCACCTCGAACAAAGCGATTCCGGTGGCGACGGAAACGTTCAGGCTTTCCATCGTGCCCGGCATCGGAATCTTCGCCACGAAATCGCACAGTTCGCGGGTAAGCCGCCGGAGGCCTTCGCCTTCGCTGCCCAGGACAATCGCCGCCGGCCCTCTGAAATCTACACCGTAAAGCGGGGTGTCTGTATCGCCGGCCAGGCCGGTGATCCACACGCCCGCATCCTTCAACGTACGCAGCGTGCGCGCCAGGTTGGTCACCGCGATCAACGGCACCCGATCCGCGCCGCCAGCGGAGGCCCGGCGCACCACCGGGGTCAACCCGACCGCGCGATCCTTGGGCACGATCACGGCAGTGACCCTGGCCGCTGCCGCACTGCGCAGGCAGGCACCGAGGTTGTGCGGGTCGGTGACGCCGTCGAGCACCAGCACCAGCGCATCGCTGGCGTCGCGCTCGAGCAGGCCGGCCAGCTCATTCTCATGTGCCGCTGGTGCGGCTTCGTAAAGCGCTGCCACTCCCTGATGACGGGCTTCGCCGGCGTGCCGGTCCAGCTCTGCGCGCTGGCGCTGGCGCACCGGAATGTTCAACTGCTTCGCACGCTCGACCAGCTGCAGCACCCGCGCGTTGCGCTGGCCGTTCTCCACCAGCACTTCGCGTACGCGCTCGGCGTCGTTGCTCAACGCCCCTTCGACCGGGTTGATCCCGACGATCCAGCTCTCACTCATCATTTGCCTTTCGGTTTTGGCCGACGTCTGGGGTTCTTCGCAGGTGCCGGCGTCGCGGCGGGTGCCGGCCCACGCCGCGCGGAGGCTTCCCTGCGCGGGCCGCGGGAAGACGAAGATTCCTTCACCTTGCGGCCCCGACGCGGCTCCCCGACGGGTGCACGCGTCGCGGCAGGCACCCGTGACGGCGGATTATCGGTTGCCACCGTCTTGCGCGGGGCTGGCGGCGGCGCGATGACTTCGGCCTCCTTGCGACCAAACGCGCGGCCGATCGCCCTGGTGGCGCGACCGAACATGCCCGGTGCCTTCGTGGTAACGGCAGGCTTCTTCGGCAGCGAATAGCGCTCACCACTGGCGGCATAGTCGTACGTCTTGCCGCTGCCGGCTGGCGCCGTCGCTGGCGCGCGCGGCGAAACCAGCCGGAAGTCGATCTTGCGATCCTCCAGGCTGGCGCGCAGCACCTGGATGCGCACGTGGTCGCCGAGGCGAAACTGCGCGCCGGTGCGCTCGCCCTTGAGCAGCTTGCGCGTCGCATCGAAATGGTAGTAATCATTGGCCAGCTGGCTGATGTGCACCAGGCCGGATACCTTCGATTCGTCCAGTTCCACGAACAAGCCGAACGAGGTGACCCCGGTGACCACGCCGTCGAACTCGCTGCCGATGTGCTTTTCCATCCAGGCGCACTTGAAGCGCTCATCCACATCGCGCTCGGCTTCCTCGGCGCGGCGCTCACGCTGGGAACAATGCACGGCCATCGCGGCCATTTCCGCCGGGGTGTAGGTGTAGTCGACGATCTTGCCGCCGGTCAGCGCAAAGCGGATCGCACGGTGCACCAGCAGGTCGGGATAGCGCCGGATCGGCGAGGTGAAGTGCGCGTAGGCCGGCAGCGCGAGGCCGAAGTGGCCGCGGTTGTCGGGTTGATACGCCGCCATGCTCTGCGAGCGCAGCAATACGTTCTGGATCAGCTCGCGCTCGGGGCGATCGTGCACCATGCGCAGGATCTCGGCGAAATCCGCCGGCGTCACTTCATCCACCGGCGGCATGCGCAACTTGAACTCGCGCAGGAACTGCTGCAGATCCTCGTACTTTTCCGCCGGCGGCGGCTCGTGCGCGCGGAACAGCGCGGGAATCTTCTTTTTTTCCAGGAACAGCGCCGCCTGCACGTTGGCGGCGATCATGCATTCCTCGATCAGCTTGTGCGCGTCGTTACGCTCGGTGGCGCCCATCGACTCCACGCCGCCGCTCTGGTCGAGGCGGAACTTCACCTCAGGCGTCTCGAAATCGATCGCGCCGCGACGCTTGCGCTGTGCCGCCATCGCCTGGTACAGCGCATGCAGGGTTTCCAACTGCGGCAACACGTCGGCCACCTCGTGACGCGCGTCGGCGTCGTTCAGGCCGACCACCTGCCACACCTTGTCGTAGGTAAGCCGCGCGTGCGACAGCATCACCGCGTCGTAGAACTTCGATCGGGTGACGCTGCCCTCGGCGTCGACGATCATGTCGCAGACCATGCACAGGCGCTCGACCTTCGGGTTCAGCGAGCAGATGCCGTTGGACAGCGTCTCTGGCAGCATCGGCACCACGAAGCCGGGAAAATACGTCGATGTGCTGCGCTCGTAGGCCTCGCGATCCATCGCGTTGCCGACCTTCACGTAATGCGACACGTCGGCGATCGCCACGATCAGGCGCCAGCCACCACCGCGGCGACGCTCCGCATACACGGCATCATCGAAATCGCGTGCGTCCGCGCCATCGATCGTCACCAGCGGCAGCTTGCGCAGATCGGTGCGACCTGCACGCTCGGCGGCGGTCACCTGCTCTTCCACCTGGGCCGCGTCACGCAGCACCTCGGCCGGCCATTCATGCGGCAGGTCGTGGCTGGCGATCGCCATCTCCACCACCAGCGACGGTTGCAGGCGTTCGCCAAGGACGGCGCGGATCTCGCCCAATGGCCCGCGCTGCGCGGTTGGCGGATCCGTGATTTCGACCACCACGATCTGGCCGGATTTCGCGCCCTGCTCCTGGCCGGGCTTGATCATCACGTCCTGGTTCAAGCGACGGTCGTCTGGCGTTACCAGGGTCACGCCGTCCTCGATCAGCACCCGACCAACCAGGCGCGGTGAGCGCCGTTCCAGTACTTCGGCTATCGCGCCCTGTTTACGCCCGCGGCGATCGATGCCGACCACGCTGGCCAGCACGCGATCCCCATGCAACACGGTGCGCATCTGCTGTGGCGAGAGGTACAGGTCATCGCCGCCCTCGTCAGGGCGCAGGAAGCCATAGCCTTCGGCATTGGCCAACACCCGGCCGGCAATCAGGTCGAGCTTGCGGGTCGGCGCATAGCCGCCGCGGCGGCCAAGCAACAACTGGGCGTCGCGCACCATGGCAGCGAGCCGCTTGCGCAGTGCCTCGAGATCGGTTTCATCGTGAATCTGCAACGCCTCGGCGATACGTGCCTCGGTCAGCAGCTCACCGCGCTCCTCCAGCAGGGCAAGGATCGCCTCGCGGCTGGGGATAGGACGCTCGTAGCGCTGGGCTTCGCGCTGCGCGTGAGGATCATGTACGGCTGCCTTGCCCTGGCGCTTGGTGGGCGTCGCGACGTCGCGCTTGCCGCGGCCGCTGGATTTACTGCCGGCCCCGGGGGACTGCGGGACCTGGCTCTGGCCAGGCTTCGGGGGATTTTTTCTGGTCACTAAATATCCTTTTGGTATCGGCGCCGCGCAGAATGACACGACACCATGCGTTGATGTGAAAACAGTTGACAAGCTGGGAGCCGATGCCTACATTACCCGGCTCACGCAGCTCGCAGAGCGGTGTGACACCTGCCCAGGTGGCGGAATTGGTAGACGCACTAGCTTCAGGTGCTAGCGGGGGCAACTCCGTGGAGGTTCGAGTCCTCTTCTGGGCACCAATTGTAAACGAAGGCCGCCTTTCAGGGCGGCTTTCGTCCAAGCGATGTAGGGCGGGCACCGCCCGCCACAGCCACTCAAGCAATTGCCGGCCCCTTCAGCTCGACCATGCTGCCCTGCGGGTCGTAAAGATAGATCGACGGGCCCTCGCCGCGCGCACCGTAGCGCGAACCCAGCTCGCCGATACGCACGCCATGCGCCTTGAGGTGCGTCAGGATCGCCGCCTCGTCATAACCTTCCAGCCGCATCCAGATCGTGCCACCGCGCCCGCGTCAGCCCTGTATAATCACCTTGGTAAACGCATCGTGGGAGAAGCTGACGCGTCCGCAAGGGCATGCCGGCTGCCGAAGACGCAACGCCCGTAATCGCTCAGGCCCCACACCACCTTGCGCAAACACTCTGGAGAGAGCGGTTGAATCCGCCGCCGAAGGGGCACGAGACGCTCGCGCATCTCCAAACTCTCAGGCAAAAGGACAGAGGGGCGCCTTGCGTGCGGCACGGCACGTAGCCTTCGGATGCCCAGTCATGAGCAACACCACCACTCGTTCCCTGCGCGAGCTTGAAAACCACGACGCCTTCATCGAGCGCCATATCGGCCCCAATGACGCCGAGATCGCACAGATGCTGCGCATCATCGGCCACGACTCGCTCGAATCGATGACCGACGCGATCGTGCCAGGCGGAATCAAGTCGAATGCATCACTGGCCTTGCCGCAGGCGATCAGCGAAGAGGCCGCACTGGCCAGGATCCGCGCCATCGCCGACAAGAACCAGGTGTTCCGCAGCTTCATCGGCCAAGGCTACTACGGCACCCACACGCCGAACGTCATCCTGCGCAATATCCTGGAGAACCCGGCCTGGTACACGGCGTACACGCCGTATCAGTCGGAGATCTCGCAGGGCCGGATGGAAGCCCTGCTCAACTTCCAGACCATGTGCGCCGACCTCACCGGCATGCAGATCGCCAACGCCTCGCTGCTGGACGAAGCCACCGCCGCGGCCGAGGCGATGACCCTGGCCAAGCGTTCGTGCAAGTCGAAGTCCCATGTCTTTTTCGTCTCCCGCGGCGTGCATCCGCAGACGCTGGAAGTGGTGCGCACCCGCGCCGCACCGCTGGGCATCGAGCTGCTCGTCGGCGCCGACAGCGAGGCCGCCGGCACCGAAGCTTTCGGCGTGTTGCTGCAATATCCCGACACGTTCGGCAACATCAACGATTACCGCGCCATCGCGGCGGCCGTGCACGAGCGCGGTGGTGTGGTCGCCGTGGCCACCGACCTGCTGGCGCTGACCCTGATCGCCGCGCCGGGCGAATGGGGTGCAGATATCGTGGTCGGCAACTCACAACGCTTCGGCGTGCCGTTCGGCAACGGCGGACCGCATGCTGCCTTCATGGCCTGCCGCGACACCTACAAGCGCTCGATGCCGGGCCGCCTGATCGGCGTGTCGATCGACGCCGAAGGCAAATACGCCTATCGCCTGGCCCTGCAGACCCGCGAGCAACATATACGCCGCGAGAAAGCCACCTCGAATATCTGCACCGCCCAGGTGCTGCTGGCGGTGATGGCCAGCATGTACGCGGTCTATCACGGTCCGCAAGGCCTGATCCGGATCGCACGACGCACCCATCGGCTCAGCGCGATCCTGGCCACCGCGCTGCGCGACTCAGGCGTGGCCGTGGGTAACGCCTTCTTCGATACCCTGCATGTCACTGGTGTCGATGCTGCCGCCCTGCATGCCAACGCCGCAGCCGCACGCATCAACCTGCGGAATATCGACCACGACAGTGTCGGCATCAGTCTCGACGAGACCACTACCCGCGACGACGTGGTGGCACTGGCAGCCCTGTTCGGGACCAGGATCGACGACATCGACGCGCTGGACACCGTTGTCGACGACGCGCTGCCCGCCGGCCTGTGCCGCAGCAGCGCGTTTCTCACCCACCCGGTGTTCAATACCTACCATAGCGAGCACGAATTGCTGCGCTACATGCGCGCGCTGGCGGACAAGGACCTGGCGATGGATCGCACGATGATCCCGTTGGGCTCGTGCACCATGAAGCTCAACGCCACCGCCGAGATGATCCCGATAACCTGGCCCGAATTCGGCAACATCCACCCGCTGGCCCCGGCGCCGCAGATGCTCGGCTACAAGGAGCTTATCGACGACCTCGAGGCGATGCTGGTCGAATGCACCGGCTACGACGCGGTCAGCCTGCAGCCGAATTCGGGTGCCCAGGGCGAGTACACCGGCCTGCTCGCGATCCGCGCCTGGCATCGCTCGCGCAACGAGGCCCAGCGCGATATCTGCCTGATTCCCGAGTCCGCCCACGGCACCAACCCGGCCTCGGCCCACCTGTGTGGCATGACCGTGGTGGTAACCAAATGCGATGCCAACGGCAATGTCGACGTCGAGGACATCCGCCGCGCCGCCGAGAAGTATTCCGACCGCCTCGCCGCGCTGATGATCACCTACCCGTCCACGCATGGTGTGTTCGAGGAGGACATCGTGGCGATCTGCGACATCGTGCACGCACATGGCGGGCAGGTGTACACCGACGGCGCCAACATGAATGCGCTGGTCGGCCTGGCCAAGCCGGGCAAGTGGGGCTCGGACGTGTCCCACCTCAACCTGCACAAGACCTTCTGCATCCCGCATGGCGGCGGTGGCCCGGGCGTGGGCCCGTGTGCGGTGAAATCCCATCTGGCGCCGTTCCTGCCCGGTACTTATGCCGACATCCCTGTCGGCGGCGATCAGGATGATCGCAAAACACAAGTAGGTATGGTCTCGGCCGCCAGCTTCGGCAGCGCGAGCATCCTGCCGATCAGCTGGATGTACATCAGCCTGATGGGATCGCAAGGCCTGCGCAAGGCAACCCAGATCGCCCTGCTCAACGCCAACTACATCGCCAAGCGGCTGGCGCCGCACTATCCGACGCTGTACACCGGACGCAACGGGCTCGTCGCACATGAGTGCATCCTCGACCTGCGCGCGCTGAAAGATACCACCGGCATTGGCGCCGAGGATGTCGCCAAACGGCTGATCGATTTCGGCTTCCACGCGCCGACGCTCAGCTTTCCAGTAGCCGGCACGCTGATGGTCGAGCCGACCGAGAGCGAATCGCGGCACGAGCTGGACCGCTTCATCGACGCCATGATCCAGATCCGCGACGAAATTCGTGCAATCGAGGAAGGCAAGCTCGACCGCGAGGACAACCCGCTCAAGCACGCGCCACACACCGCTACCATGGTCAGCGCCAGCGAGTGGACCCATGCTTACCCGCGCGAACTGGCAGCGTTTCCGCTGGCCAGCCTCAAACTGCAGAAATACTGGGTACCGGTGGCCCGCGTCGACAACGTCTACGGCGACAAGCACATCATGTGCGCCTGCATCCCGGTGGATGCCGACAAGCACGAGGCGCAAGCGTAGACCGGCCCGTGCCCACCATCACCCGGATACAGGCAGCACTTGGCCCATGAGTATCGCCGTGCCACTCGATCCGAACGACGCCGATGCCGATCTGCTGGCACGCCTGCGCGCGGCCGCGCAATTGCTGGAAGCGGCCGCTGACGACCGCCAACTGCTGGATCGCCTGCCGGCCGAGGATCGCCAGCGCCTGCACCAGGCGGTGGCCCGGATCTACCATCCCGACCCTGCTGTGCGCCGGATCCGGCTGAAGGCGGCCCAGAAGGCGCAGCATGCGGCGAAACTCCAGGCCGAGGATGCCGTGCTCAACCAGACCGGCATCCGTACGCTGCGCCGCCGACCGGCATTCACCACGCCGAACGTGTTTGCTCCCGAAGGATTCCTGCCGCACGACATCGCCGCGGACGAAGATGCTGCCCGGGCGCGGGAATCTCTCGAGCCGAAGCACTGCTACGTGTGCAAGCGCAAGTACACCGCCATTCATTTTTTCTACGACCAGCTATGCCCGGATTGCGCCGCGTTCAACTACGCCAAGCGCGACGAGCTGGCCGACCTGTGCGGGCGCGTCGCCCTGCTCACCGGTGGTCGGGTGAAAATCGGTTACCAGGCCGGCCTGAAGCTACTGCGTGCCGGCGCCGAGCTGATCGTCACCACGCGCTTCCCGCGCGACTGCGCCGCCCGCTATGCCGCAGAGCCGGACTTTGCCGACTGGGGCCACCGGCTGCAGATCTACGGGCTGGACCTGCGCCACACCCCTAGCGTCGAGGCGTTCTGCCACGAGCTGGTCGCCACCCGCACGCGGCTGGACTTCATCATCAACAATGCCTGCCAGACCGTGCGTCGCCCGCCGGATTTCTACGCACACATGATGGCGGACGAGACGACCGCCCTGCATAACTTGCCTGAATCCGTGCGCGCCCTGATCGGCCACTACGAAGGTCTGCGCGGCTCCAGCATCCTGCCCGAAACCGGCACCTCGATATCGGGCGCGACATTGCCGGGCCTCAGCCGCGCCGCCGAGCTCTCGCAGCTGCCGTTGTTACCGGAGGAATTGTTGGCGCAAAGCCATTTGTTTCCCGAAGGCCGGCTCGACCAGGACCTGCAGCAGGTCGACCTGCGTGAACGCAATTCCTGGCGCCTGCTGATGGCGGAGGTGCCCTCGGTGGAATTGCTGGAGGTGCAACTGGTCAACGCGATCGCGCCGTTCATCATCAACGCGCGGCTGAAGCCCTTGATGCTGCGCACCAGCGAGCGCGACAAGCACATCGTCAACGTGTCGGCGATGGAAGGCCAGTTCTACCGCCACTTCAAGACCACCCGCCACCCGCATACCAACATGGCCAAGGCGGCGCTGAACATGATGACGCGCACCGCAGCCACCGATTATCACAACGACGGCATCCACATGAACAGCGTCGACACCGGCTGGGTGACCGACGAGGATCCGGCCGCGCTGGCGGCGCGCAAGGTGGCCGAAGAACGCTTTCATCCACCGTTGGACATCGTCGACGGCGCCGCGCGGATCGTCGATCCGATCATCCACGGCATCAACACCGGCGAACACGTGTGGGGGCAGTTCCTGAAGGACTACCGGCCCACCGACTGGTAGAGTCCGAGCCTGGCTGCGACTTGAATTCGAGCGCAAGAACCGGGGTACCGGTGCATCTGTTCGCGCATGGATTTCGCCTTGAGCGATAATCCCGATAACGAGATCCGCATGAACACCGTCGACAAACATCCCACCTTGGCCGCCGAGCCGCGCGCCGACGGCGAAATCCACTTCGCCACCGGCGAGTGCTCGCTGGGCTCGATCCTGGTCGCCCAGGGCGAGCGCGGTGTGTGCGCGATCCTGCTCGGCGACGATCCGGATGCGCTGGCGCGGGATCTGCAAAAACGCTTTCCCCACGCCATCCTGGTCGGCGACGACGCGGACTACGAGGCACTGGTCGCGCAAGTCGCCGGCTTTGTCGAAGCACCGGAGATCGGCCTGGACCTGGCGCTGGATGTGCGCGGCACCGCCTTCCAGCAGCGTGTATGGCAGGCGTTGCGCGAGATCCCGGTCGGCAGCACGGCCAGCTACAGCGAGATCGCGCAGCACATCGGCCAGCCCGGCGCGGCACGCGCGGTAGCCGCGGCTTGTGCCGCGAACATGCTGGCGGTGGCCATTCCCTGTCATCGCGTGGTGCGCAACGACGGCGGTCTGTCCGGCTACCGCTGGGGCGTCGAACGCAAGCGCGCCCTGCTGGCGCACGAAACCCGCCCGTGAGCGCACGCGACCGTGCCTGCCCGCCATCCGACACGCACTTCGGCCTCGCGCCACGCCATGTCTGGCGCAGATCTGTTTGGCGGCACGCTTGAACCGGTGCGCAAGGAGGAACCGTTGGGCGACGGCGCCCTGCTCCTGCGCGGGTTTGCGTTGGCCGACGAAGTCGCTCTGCTGGCGGCGCTCGACGCGATCCTGACGCGGGCCCCATGGCGCCACATGGTCACGCCCGGCGGTCAGCGCATGTCGGTGGCCATGACCAACGCGGGTCAACTAGGCTGGCTCAGCGACCGCCGCGGCTATCGCTACGAGCCGAACGATCCGCAAACCGGGCAGGCCTGGCCGGCGATGCCGCCAACCTTCCAGTGGCTGGCGGCCGCCGCGGCCACACGAGCGGGGTTCGCCGGGTTCGCGCCCGACGCCTGTCTGGTCAATCGCTACGAAGCGGGCACCCGACTCAGCCTGCACCAGGATCGCGACGAGTGCGACTTCAACCAGCCGATCGTCTCGGTCTCGCTGGGTATCCCGGCGGTGTTCCTGTTTGGCGGCCTGCACCGGACAGATCGCCCGCAGCGCGTGCCGCTGGTTCACGGCGATGTCGTCGTCTGGGGCGGCCCGGCACGACTGCGTTACCACGGCGTGTTGCCGGTGAAGTCGGCCCATCACCCCGTCCTGGGCGACTGTCGTATCAACCTGACCTTGCGCCGCGCCGGTTGAGCGACCACGCACGCCACCGGCGGCACAGGTTCGGCGGGTGAAGAAATTGGCAGTCGACGCGGATGCCGATGCGACCCCAACTTGCTATCCTCGCTGGATCTCCGGATTGGCGAGGCACACATGACCCACCCCCAAGGCATCCATGTCATCGACACCGGCTTCGTGCGAGCGGGTTTCGACGCGGCATACTTGGTCGTCGATGCTGGCCACGCTGCGTTCATCGATTGCGGCACCAACCATTCGGTGCCGCGAATGCTGGGCGCACTGGATGTTGCCGGCCTGTCCGCCGCGAACGTCGACTGGCTGATCCTCACCCATGTGCACCTGGACCACGCCGGTGGCGCCGGCGAGCTGATCGCGCAACTGCCGAATGCGAAACTGGTGGTACACCCGCGCGGTGCTCGTCACATGATCGACCCATCGAAACTCTGGGCCGGCGCCAGCGCCGTCTACGGCGAGGCGGTAATGTTGCGTGACTATGGACGTCTTCGCCCGATACCCGCCGAGCGCGTCATCGAGGCGACCGACGGCCACGTGGTCGACCTGGCCGGCCGCCTCCTGCGCTGCATCGACACTCCCGGACACGCCAAACATCACAACGCGATCCACGATGTTCGCGCCAACGTCTTCTTCACCGGTGACGTATTCGGTCTGAGCTATCGCGAGTTCGACACCGCCCGCGGCGCCTTCATCCTGCCCACCACCTCGCCTGTCCAATTCGACCCCGACGCCCTGCACGCCTCCATCAACCGCCTCGTCGCCATGAAGCCCACCGCGATGTACCTCACCCACTACAACCGCGTCAATGAAATCGACCGCCTCGCCAGCGACCTGCATGAGCAGATCGACGCCATGGTCGCCCTGGCGCGCGAGGCCAACCAGCAACCCGACCGCCACGCCACCCTCGTCGCCTCGCTCACCCAGCTGTACGGCGATCGTGCCGCAGCGCACGGCTGGCAAGGCAGCCATGAACAACTACTGGAGCTGCTGGGCGAGGATATTGAGTTGAATGCGCAGGGTTTGGGGGTTTGGCTGGATCGCTAGCTGCCAGATAGCAACCGGCCGTCTTCGCTACATGGGATCATGGCCACTGGGCGGCAGGCACAACAATCACAGGGTGCCGGAAGCCGCCGTGTCGATGATGAGCCGACAATCCACGAGAGGCGGCTACCGACCTGAATCACACGGCCCAAGAATTGAATCTGAACCTGTCTACCTTGCTGCGCGTGTCATGCCTGCGGGGCGCCTTTCACCAGCGAATCTGATCCGAATGGACGCGACTGTGGTCCGCTTGAGCCTCCGGGTGCAAAGCAAGAGCTTTCGTCTGCCTGTGGCAGCCGAGTTACTTTCTCTTTGCGTGGCCAAAGAGAAAGATAACCAAAGAGAAAGGCCACCCCGCTTGGCGCTTGCCGGGCGTCCTGCTCGGCAAGTCCGTGAGCCGGGGCCGGGCTTTTCGACAGCACATCCCTGTGCTGGCGAAAAGGAGTCGACCTCCTGTCGCCTCCCGCGGCGCGGCCTGTCGACCCCGACTCACCGCCGCACAGGGGCCCCGGGTAGAGCAGCGGGCCATCCTGGCCCGCTTTCTTCAGAAAAGCCGGAAGCACATCACGTGCAGATCGAAGGCCAAAGAACTTCGGTCGCGTGGTGAACCCCCGGCGACCCGGGTGACCAACGCAGGTCGACGCAAACCACGAAGGAATTCAACTTCCCCCGCCCCTGTTTCGGGTCTGCTTGCGCCTTCGCGGCGCAACAGGCCGCGAGCGGCAAGAATCGACCTTAAACTGCCGGTCGCATAGCCAACATGCGGGCTCGTGGCGCCGCTTGTTCAGTGGCGGGCTGATTCACGCGGCTGTAGCCGGTAGTCAAAAAAAGGCCGAGCAGTTGCCCGACCTTTTTCCTGCTACCAAGCTACATCACTTGCGCGTTGTCTTTGGGCGTGTCTGAGCGAGATCTGATGCTGCTACCGCCTTCGCATTCGCCGACGAGCGGGGGTTGCGCAGGATGGCGCTGGCCTTGGAGGCCACCGACGTGCTGGTCTGTTTGCTGTTTGACTTTTTCATCTTAACGGCACCTATACAAATTGTGGGATTGCCACGGTCGCTCCTTGTTGACACGACACCCACTGGATAGGTACGGTTGGCTTGTCACAGCACTCGAAACTATCGCGGGGATTTTTCGTGGTGTTTTGAGTTCACCCAAGCCGTCTAGCCCTTCAAGTTAGGCGGCTTTTTCGTGAGCTCAGATCCAAGTTAACCCTGACGCCGCTGGATGTAAAGTGCCCAAAAACCACAACATATTGTGCGTATCAGGACATGAGACACAAGCAAGTGATCGGTGATCCGATCGTAAGCGTGCTCCCCCATCTTCTCTAGGCGAACGGTGGCCGCCGTCAATAAAGTCCCGATGAGCGCCGGGCAAGCTGCGACGGGCAGGGACCGACCCGTTGCCGCCCCTCGCAAACGGCCGCTTCGCGGAAGCCAATTTTTCCTAGAGTGGCGGCGGCGGTATCGCCTACCCATGTAAACGAGCGCTAGCCCGTCCAGTAGCCAATCTTTCTGTAGCGTTTGAGAACTCTCGCCTGGTGCTTGCGATCGAGCACGCGGGCAGCGCTATAAGCAGGTGATACAAGATGCCGCGCCATAAGAAACACTCAGTCGGCTTTTGACCACTATCAAGGACTGGTCCTCGTACGTGACTACGTCATAACCATTTGCCTTCAGGTAAAGAACCCACACACCACAGCGACCACGCCCCGGGTCCCGGTAGGCCACGGCGTTGCTGGCCACGGCATCCGCCGGCATTGTCAATGCACTCACCCAGTTTGGAAGTGACGCAAAACCGGGCTACGTTTCACGATACGTTCTCGGTCCGCGGTGCCGACTGCCAGCGAGGCGTCACGATCTCCCTGACGCTTTATGACTTCTTTAGATGCAACACGTCGCAGCCACGGAGGGTCACAGCCTCGCCCTTGATGGTCGTCCGCATCTTGCTTGCGCTGTCCACCATGGCGGTGTCGCCCATGAACATTGAAGCCTCTGAGACGAGCACGATCTGTGCGTTATTTGGGAACCCGATGTCTTCGCGCACCTGACCGTTAGCATCGTCTTCGAGTTTCTGGATCAACGACCTGCGCTAATGAGCACGGCTGCGCGAGTAAGGTCATGGGATCGCGACGCTGCAAGGCAGAGTGAAGCGCACACGCCACAACATCCGCCTGGCAGCGGCATTGACCAAGCCGTCACGTGAAGGAGCTTAAAGTGGAAAAACATTGGGTGATCTCGCTTTTCCGCTTTGCGAGTTTGTTCCGAAAACGAGGCGCCAATCCGCTTGCACGCTGATTCAGCCTCATCTGGCCGACGTATTTCGCCATTCAGGAATTTTCATGAAAGTCCTAGGATTCCTGGCGGTGATTGGCGCACTGGCGATTATTGCAAGTATCGGCGCAACGATTTTTTTCTTCGGCGGGTATTTTAATGTCGCGGCTTCTAATGCCGACCCTGCCGTGGTCGACTGGGCGTTGGTCAAGGTACGCATGGCATCGATCGCGCAGCGCGCGAACGATCGGCCGCCGGCAGGAGTACTTGACGATCCGGCAACGATACAGGCCGGCGCGCTCGCCTACTCGAAGCGCGGCTGCACTGAGTGTCACGGTGAGCCGGGCGTGGAATCCGCTAGCTTTTCCGAAGGACTGAATCCGCCACCCGACCTCAGAAAGGTGATAACGGATCGCCGTCCAGAAGTTCTTTTCTGGGCCATCAAGCACGGCATCAAGATGACCGCCATGCCGGGTTTCGAGATGGAGAAGCCACCGGTAAGCGACCAGGAAATCTGGTCCATCGTGGCTTTTCTCACCAAGCTGAAGAGCGTCTCGGACAAGAACTTCAAGGCGTGGACCGACACGCCACTCGGCAGCCACTGGGTCTCTGGCTGCAACCGTGGCCCGGCCACGGGATGCGGCCCAGGTCGGGAGTGATCCCATGTCCGGAGAACACCGCTGTGTACCATAGAGAAATTCAGACCCCGAGACACCTGCGCGTGCAACTGATGATGCCGCTGTGCCTCTCAGCCATGCTGTTCTCCACCACCGGTATCGCGGCGGACCATGATGTGGCCACCCCTGCGGCGGGAGTTATCCACGCCAAGATGGCCTATTGCCAGGATTGCCATGGGCCATCCGGCCAAGGCTATCCTGGCTTTTCGCCCATACCAAGAATCGGCGGGCAGACCATCCAATACCTGGAGGCTCAGCTGAAGGCTTTCGCTGAATCGCGGCGCGATGCCAATGCATCGACAGCGATGTCCAGTATTCATGGTCCCAGCGAGCCGATGCGCGCGGCTCTCGCTGAGCACTTCAGCAAACTCGATCCTGAGCCCATTGCCGATGGCCCGAAAGAGCTCGTCGCCGCGGGCAAGAAGATCTATGCCGAGGGCGTGCCCACGTCCAATGTCCCAGCCTGCTCCGCTTGTCATGGGCCGGAGGCCAAGGGCAGAGCGGAAATCCCGGGTCTGGCTGGTCAACTCTACCCCTACACCGTCGCCCAACTGGAGGGTTGGAGCACGAAGCGCGGAAATGACCTGCAGAATGCGGACATGGCAGCCGTGATGACCCCAGTGGCCCACGCCATATCGCATGACCAGATTGCTGCGGTCGCAGCCTATCTCAGCTATCTGAAGTAAAGCGCCATGTTCGAGATCTCGTCAGAACACGAAAGGCACGGATCATGAAGCGCAGGGTGCTCATGGTCACGGCCTTCGCCTTGGCGTTATCGGCCTTTTCCGCGCTCGCTGGCGGTGGGAACGCTCAGAAAGTCCAATACTGCAGCTGGTGCCACGGCGTGAGTGGACAGGGCTTCGTGCCTGCACCGCGATTGGCAGGACAACAAGCCGAGTACATCGAAAACCAGCTGCAAGGTTTCCGGCAGCACACCCGTCCTAGTTCATTCATGTGGGGCGCGGTGAAGAGTCTCGATGTGTTGGACACCCGCGACGTCGCAACCTATTTTTCCGCCATCGCTCCTGAAGCCGCCGATGATGGAGACAAAGTGGCCGCATCCGCCGGAAAAACCATTTATCGGCGTGGCATCCCGGCTTTGAATATTGTCGCCTGCGCGGCCTGTCATGGCCCGAATGCGCAAGGCATCGGGAAAATTCCCCGCCTGGGAGGCTTGTCGGCCTTCTATCTGAAGACACGGCTTGATCAATGGGCGCACGGAAATCTTGCAGCTGCACCGGCGCCGATGCCCCAAATCGCCCGTCAGTTGTCGCCGAGCGACATCGACGCCCTCGCGTCATACCTCAGCTTTGTAAAATGACGAATCACAGCAGCGCCACCGTCAAGGCGAAAATCAGCTCACGCGACCGGACTCGCAAGTCAGGCAACAACAGCGTCGATACCGGTGAGGCCTCTAAATCATTTCTGCGTGAGGCCACCAATTCTTCCAGATGAAGGTTACGGGTAGTTAGATTTAATCATGACTGGAGTGTGTCGTGAAAAAGACGATTAAACCTAATGGGTTCCTTGGCTCAAAGCTAGCCAGGACACTATTGGTCATGGTAGCTCTCATGATGGCCGGAATTGCTCCTCAGGCACTGGCGATACCGGCCTTTTCACGGCAGACCCAGCAGCCTTGCACGACCTGCCATGTCGGCGGGTTTGGGCCGCAGCTGACCCCATTTGGTCGTCAGTTCAAACTCACCGGCTACACCGCGAAAATTGGCTCGGGAGTGACTCCGAAGCTCTCCTTGGAGCTGGTCGAAGCCTTTACGCATACGCAAAAGGACCAGCAGGGGGGGGGGTGCGCCCGGCTTCGCCAGCAACAACAATTGGGAATTTCAGACCGCAGGCCTGTATTTGGCGGGGGCTATCTCCGACCATATGGGGATGTTTATGCAGGCTTCCTACTCCGAAAACGGTCATCTCCTTGGCTGGGACATGACGGACATTCGCTATGCCCGCATAGCCACACTTGGCTCGCATACGGCGGTATGGGGCATCACCGTCAACAACAATCCGACTATTTCTGACATCTATAACACAGGTCCAGCCTGGCAATACCCTTACACTGGCCCTGATCTCGTGCCTGGATCCGTTGCCAGCCCGATCATCAACGGCGGTTTCATGAACGGCGTTCTCGGTCTGACGGCATACACGCAGGTCGATGGTAAATGGTACTTCGAAGCTGGGGCTTATAAAGTTCCGTCGAAGTCCTTTCTTGATCATGTCAACGGTATGTACCCGGGACGCCTCGACATTCCCGCACCTTACCTGCGTATGGCCTATCAAACCAATTTGAGCTCGCGAAGCAACCTGGAAATCGGCGGCCTGTACTTCGCGCCAAAGCTGATTCCAATGATGAGCATGGGGGTGAGTTCGGATAATTACAAAGACTACGGACTAGACGCAAGCTATGAGTGGCTCGGTGGAATGAAGCATGCCGTTGTCGTGCAGGGTCAGTATATAAGCGAAGCCCAAACGCTTAACAATAGTTACGCAGCGGGGGCAGCGTCCCACCTGCACAATCATCTCAGTAGCTTCAATGTCAATGCTGCTTATTGGTACGAAAACACCTATGGGGCGACTTTGGCGGCGTTCACGACCAGTGGCAGCTCCGATATGTTGCTTTACTCTGCTGCCAGTCCTCTGAATAACTCCCCAAACACTAACGGTGGCTCAATCGAATTAAATTGGGTCCCGTTCGGCAAGGGTGACAGCTGGGCGGAGCCTTATGCGAACTTGAGGGTGGGCCTGCAATACACCTTCTATACAAAGTTCAATGGCGACACGAGTCACGCCACCGACAACAATACCTTGTACTTCGTGCTTCAGAGCTATCTCTTCTGAGTGGAAACCTGAGGGCCGAGTGGCGGCTGGAAACCAGCTATCCCCAATCATCACGGCATGGCTGGTTCAAATCTTGCTTCGTACGGAGTTTGGAAGACCAGGCACGATAGCCTGCAGTCGCTGAACCTCAAGGGTAGCTACTGGTATCAAGATACCTACGGCGTGATGCTGGCCGCGTTCGCCGATAGCGGCAGCAGCGATCGCATGCAACGACGACTCGCCCAATACCGAGGGCGGCATGGTCGAGCTGGACTAGAACCCGTTCGGGTAATTCACCTCGTGGCTTCAACCCTGGGTCAACCTGCGTCTGGGACTGCAGTACACCTTTTACTTCCGCTTCAGAGGGCTGGTGCACAACGTCGATGGTGCCGGACGCAGCGCCAGCGACAACAACACCCTCTACTTCGACGTGTGGACGGCCATCTGCCCCCTCTGTCACGATAGTTGTCCGCCCCATTGATCAGACCACCCTGGGGCGGATGGAGTATTCCCGTGAGCACTTACAGCGTTGAACTCAAAGAACAGATCGTCAAGAAGATGATGCCACCGAACAGCCAGACCGTCGCTGCGATCAGCCGCGAAACCGGCATCTCGGCACCGACCTTGTACGCTTGGAAGAAGCAACTTCAAAGCCAAGGACGTGTCGTGCCCTCCAAGCCTACCCACCCGGATCGCTGGGACGCCAAAGCCAAGTTGGCGGCGGTGATTCAGAGCGCCGCCTTGAACGAGGTCGAGCGTTCAACCTATTGCCGCGAACGCGGCCTGTATGTGGAACAACTGGATGCCTGGAAACAGGCGTTCGAGGCGATGGATCCACGCAACCCATCGGCTAGCCAAGCCGATACGACGGCGGCCCGCAAGCAGGTCCGCGCATTGGAGAAAGAGCTTCGACGCAAGGAGAGGGCGCTGGCTGAAACCGCCGCGCTGTTGACGCTGTCAAAAAAAGCCAGGGCCATCTGGGGCACCGACGCGGACGATTGATTCCGGCGTCGATGAAACAGATGGCCCTCACCCTGATCGATGAAGCCGTAGCTGCCGGCGCGCGCCGCCACAAGGCCTGTGAGGTACTCGGCATCACCTGCCGCAGCCTGCGCCGTTGGCGCGTTGCCGAGTGTCCGATTGACGCGCGCAAAGGTGCCGAGCGCAGCTGCCCACACGCACTGAGCGACGAGGAAAAGGAGCAGATGATGGACGTATGCAACAGCGCCCCATACAAGAGCCTGCCGCCCTCGCAGATCGTGCCGCGATTGGCAGACCAGGGCGTGTATATCGCTTCGGAATCCAGCTTCTATCGGGTCCTCAAGGCCCGAGGGCAGGACAACCACCGTGGCCGCGCTCAGGCACCGCGAACGGTCGCCAAGCCCAAGGCATGGGCCGCGACCGCGCCCAATCAAGTGTGGTCATGGGATATCACCTACCTGCCGACCGCTGTGCGCGGCCAGTTCCATCGCCTGTACCTGGTGCTGGACATCTACAGCCGCATGATCGTGGGCTGGGAAGTGCATCTTGAGGAACTGGCGACCTATGCCGCACAGCTCATGGACAAGGCCTGCCTGCGCTATCACATCGCCAAGGATCAGTTGGTATTGCACGCCGACAACGGCAGCCCGATGAAGGGGGCCACGATGCTGGCCACCTTGCAAAAGCTGGGCGTGGTGCCGTCCTTCAGTCGGCCCTCGGTCAGCAATGACAACCCGTACTCCGAGTCGGCGTTCAAGACGCTCAAATACACGCCAGCCTATCCGCTGCAGCCCTTCGCCAGTCTCGACGACGCCAGACAGTGGGTGCAACGCTTCGTGGCCTGGTACAACACCGAACATCGGCACAGCGGCATCCAGTTTGTCACGCCACAGCAACGCCACGAGGGCAAGGATCAGGCCCTCCTGGAAGCCCGCACCGCCGTCTACGAGGCGGCCAAGTGCGCCATGCCAGATCGTTGGCGAAATCGTGACGTACGCGACTGGGACCCGGTCGGCACCGTCTGGCTCAACCCGGACAAGCCCGCCGGCGAACCGGCTCCCGTAACCAGGCAACCTGCTGCATGAAAACGCGGACAACTTTGTTGACAATCACCGTCTGATTCAGCCGGTATACGCATTCGTCAGAAGTAGAATTCAGAAAGCTCCAAAAACAGCGGCAACAATCGGCGAAGATTGCGTTCATTGTGACGCTGCCGGGCAACGCCGGCGCGCTCCGCGGGGCGGCTTCCCCAGCGGTCGATACATCGGCGGCCACGGCGACCTCGACGCCGGCGCAAGCGACCACGGCAGCGACCGTAAGTCTTGAACCACGACGCTTGCGTTTTCGCCGGAGTTTGCTCGTCACACTTGGCGGATGTCGGCCGTGGATACGTGCAGGATGTTGCGATGCCAACCCGAGCTCGCAGGGTGTCTGGAGTGCGCGACGACGCTTTCAAATGGCTGCTTTACGGCGAGTAGTTGCAGTAACCGACAGTCTCTTCCTGGCCGTTATGGAGAGCTCTCCATAACGGCCATTATGAAAAGTCCCCAGTTATGAGAAGTTCTGGGGTGGCGAGCGCCCGGATCACCTGGTACGTGGGCTCTCCTGTGCGCTCGTCCCGTTTTCCCCTTGTCATAATCACAGCGTCTTCAGGAACTCCAGCAACGAGTCCGAGGCTCGGAAGCGCTTGGCTGGTGTGTCGGGATCCTGCAGCTTGGCGAGCGCCTTCTCCTTCATCTCGAGGCTCGCTTCCACATACTGATGCGTGGTGGTCGGACTCTCGTGACCAAGCCACAAGGCAATTCCCTCGATGGACTCGCCGGACTGCAGCAAATGCATCGCTGTCGTGTGGCGCACGGTGTGAGGGGATATGTGGCGATCACGCAAGCTCGGCATCGCAGGGCTTGCCGCTACCACAGCCAGCGCGAGCCGCTGCGTGACATTGGTGCGCGTCATCGGATGGCCGTCCCGGTTAGGCAGCAGCACCGAGGCCGGTACCAGCTCGGGGTTCAGCCTCAACCAAGCCCGTATCGCCCTGACCGTCGATCGCCACAAAGGCATCGTTCGCTGCTTGCGTCCCTTGCCGTGCAAGTGGACACAAGCGGCACCATCGAGCACGACATCGGCTACGCGCACACCTGTGATCTCGGACACCCGCGCCCCGGTGTTGTAGAGCATGTGCAGCAGCAGGTGGTCGCGCTGGCTGGTCCAGCCTGCACCAGGCTTGCCGATAATCGCCAGCATCTCCTCGCGCGACAGGAAGCCGAGCATGGGTCGTTCAAAGCGTTTCATCGGCACGCCCAAGGCCTGCTCGACGACATGCAGCGCACCGATGTCACGGTGGCCGGCGAACTTCAGGAAGGCGCGCAGCGCCGCCAGCCGGGCGTTGCGGGTGCGTACCGCGTTACCGCGCTCGTGCTCCAGATGGTCGAGGAACGCCAGGATCAGCGCCGGCGTGATGTCCTCCAGCCGGATCGCCGTGGGCTGCTTATGCAGATGACCCATGGTGAAGTCCATGAACAACACGAACGCGTCGCGGTAGGTCGCTACCGTGCATGGGCTCATCGCCCGTTGCTGAGTCAGGTGCTCGGTGAAAAAGGACTGCACCAGCGCGGCAAAGCTCAGCGGCGCTCGTGGTGTCGCCGCCCTACTCATCGTCGTCGGCCCACGGATTGACGAAGCGCTCGAAGCGCTGGCCGACCATGCCCATCAGCTCGGGCACGCCCGTGAGATACCAGTAGGTGTTGGAGACCTTGACGTGACCGAGGTAGGTCGACAACGCCAGCATGCGCTGGTTGATGTCCACACCTTGCTCATGCCAGAGCACCAGCCGGCGTACGGCGAACGAATGCCGCTAATTCCGGGGGCGGAATTAGCGGCATAACTCCGAGGCCAGGATTATTCCGAGTGCGGCATCAAAGGACGCCGCGCGGTGGGGTGAATGGCTGAGCCAGCGGCAACCAATACTCGGAATTATCAGAGTCCCTTCAGGAAAGCCATGACGCGGTCGCTGGGTCGGTAGCGGGGAATCGAGACGTTCTTCGTGGTCGTTGCGGCGAGCGCGCGTTCCTTCAGTTGCATGTCCTCGTGTAAATAGATGGATGTGGTCTCCGGTGATTCATGCCCGAGCCAGAGTGCGATCACGGTCTGGTCTGCGCCGTGGTGTAGCAGGTCCATCGCCAGGGTGTGGCGGAGCACATGCGGGGTTACCCGCTTGCGTGCTAGTGATGGGCATTGCTGGCATGCGACGGGCAGATGCTTGTCCAGCATGTATTGCAAAGCATCGTGGCTCAACGCAGTTCCTCGCGTGGTTGGAAACACAGGTTCGCAAGGCTGTCCTTGGCGCTCTCGCAACCAGCTGCGCAGGACCAGAACGGTGTCTTTGCCCAGCGGCGTGCAGCGCGTCTTGCGGCCCTTGCCTTCGCATCGAACGTGCGCGCCGTAGCCGAGCACGATGTCCTCGCAGCAAAGGCCGGTGAGCTCTGCGGCGCGTAGCCCCGTCTGGACAGCCAGCATCAGAAGCGCCCGATCACGGTGCCCAGACCAAGTCGTGAGGTCTGGCGCGGCAAGCAACGCGTCGACTTCGACTGATGTCAGGAAGGCGATCGGACAGCGTGAATACCGCTTGCTCGGCATGGCTAACACGCGCTGCGCCACGGCGCTGTGCTCCGGCGCATGCAAGGCCACGTAGCGAAAGAAGGAATGGATTGCCGCGAGCCGCACGTTTCGACTGCGGGCGCTGTTCTTGCGGTCGCGCTCCAGATGCTCCAGGAATGCTCCCAGCAGTGGCGTGTCGAGTTCCGGCACTGTCAGATTCGAGGGCGCCTTGCCCAGGCGCCGCTGCGCATACTGCAGCAGCAAGCAAAAGGTATCGCGATAGCTCGCTACGGTGTGCGGGCTCGCCTGACGCTGCTGCATCAGCCGATCCATGAAGAACGCCTGGAGAAGCGCGGGAAGCGTACTGGTGGCGCTCATGATCGAGGTCCTTGCCTGGAGCGCTCCACGTGTCGCAGCGCGTAACGCAGCAACTGCGGCGTCGCGGTCAGATACCAGTACGTGTCGGTGACATGTGCATGCCCGAGGTAGGTCGACAGCTCCGGCAGGTGACGCTCGACATCGACGCCGCGTCGATACCAGCCGAGGAGTGTCTTGATGGCCAGTCGATGGCGTAGATCGTGCAGCCGAGGTCCTCGGGAGTCGTCGGCGCCGCGCAGGCCGATCTCGTGCGACAACTTGACAAAGGTCCACCGCACGCACCACTCCGTCAGCCGGGTTCCTCGGTCCGAGACAAAGAAGCTCGGCGTGTCGAGGTCCTGGCAGTATCGATCTCGATATGCGGCGTAGCGCTGCAATGCACGTTGCGTGGAGAGATGCAGCGGCACGTAGCGCGACTTACCGAACTTCGTGTCACGGATCGTCAACACGCCGTTGACGAGATCGACGTCGTCGCGATCGAGTCGCAATGGTTCGTTGGCCCGCAGACCAGTGGCCACATACAGGCCGAAGAGCGTGACGAACGTATGAGGCCGCAGGCCGGTGGCAGATGGTAGGCGGCGGGCGGCCTCGAGCAGGCGCGTGATCTCCTCGTCGCGATACAGGTATGGGTCGGGGCGGCGGTATCGGTGCGGAAGCAAATCCGATGGTGGCACGATGGTGCGCGGATCGATCGCGCTGCAATATTGCGCGAAGCGACGCACCATCCCAAGGCGGTTCGCCCATTGTGCAGGCTGCGCGGCGGCGGGCTGCGTCGCCCAAGCCAATGCAAGTTCGGACGTGATGTGCGCAGCCCCTTGCCGATCGGCGAAGTCGACAAAGCGTTGCAGCAAGCGTCCGGGCAGGCGTAGCTTGTAGCCGAGGGCGCGATGGACCGCGAGATACTCTTGGAGTGCGGCTTGTAACTTGCTCATGACGCACCTCCCGGCCACGGCAGTGCAATGCCACGCAAGGCGGCGATGTCCACCTTGGCGTAGATCTGTGTGGTCGTCGGCAGTCGGTGACGCAGCAATTGTCCGATCTCCCCCAGGGACGCGCCGCGGCGAAGCAGATGGGTGGCGAGGGAGTGCCGCAGCAGGTGGGCCCCCTTGAATTTGGGGTCCAAGCCGGCGCGCCGGAGGGCGCGCCGAACGATGCAGCAAATGGCGACCGGGCCCGCAAGACCCTGTTGCGGGGCCATCATCCGAATGAACACGTGGCGCGTCGCACACGCCGGCCGGACATCACAAAGATAGCAAGCCAATGCCGAGCCAACTTCCGCGGGCAGTGGCAATCGTTCCAGCCGCTGCCCCTTGCCCCGCACGATAATCTCCCCGCGCTCCCAGTCCAGATCCTCCAAGGTCATGGCCACCACTTCGCCGCCACGCAACCCAAGCCGGGCCAGAAGTAGCAGGATTGCATAGTCGCGCTTGCCAGTCGGTGAGCTGCAATCGCAGCCCGCAAGCAACCGTTCAACCTGATCGTCAGGCAGCGACTTGGGCAGATGGGAAAGTCGCCAGTTCGCCACCCCGGGTAAGGTCCTGGCCAAGTCGGTTTGAATGGCGCCGCGCTGCAGCAAGAAACGCAGGAACGCGCGCAGCGCGGTAACGACTCCCTTGCCATGGCTGCGACTCACCCGTTGGATCTGACGAAGAATGAAGCCGTGCAGGTCCTGAGGACGCAACTGCTCGAGGCGCAGCGCCTTGCGCCCGGACCGCTCATCGAGAAAACGCTGCACGATCGGCAAGTACGAGGCCACTGTTGACCGTGACAGGCCTCGCTCGGCGTGGAGGAACTCCTCGAAATCGCGGGTCAGGCACGCCGCCGGGCTCCGATCGATGTGCTGCACTTCCGCCGCGATGTCGTCATGGCCACGCAGATACTGGAGAAGCTGTTGCCCGGTAGCCGAATCGCCTCGTCGCGCCCTGTCCCTGCTGCGACGGCTTGCCTGAAACTGCGTCAGGCGACCTTCGTCAAGCGCTGCCAGAGAAAGCCGGCGCCGCTGGAGCCAACGGCTGAGATCGGCCAACAGGTCACACTTCGCACGAACGGTGTTCTGCGCGTACCCCTGGCCAGCGAGTTGCGCTGCAAAGCCCTCGACGTGGCAGGCCAACGGCCCATTGCAAGACTGATCAAGTGCAGTTGCTGCACCGTGGTGAGTGAGCGTCATCGTCCGTCTCCTTGAAAATCCGGGAAGATCCCCGGCTGGAGACGACAGTCGAATAATGCCGAGAAATCAAGCGCTACTCCGGACGCAAGTCCAGCAACGACATCACGTGTCGAAGACTACTGATGCCGCACTCGGAATAATCCTGGCCTCGGAGTTATGCCGCAAGTCATGAACACGCGGCCTGCCGTGGCTGCCGCGATCGACCCAGCCCAGTTGCTTGCGCAGTCGCTCGAAGATGCGGTGGACCTGACGGTCGCCAACCGGTTCCCCGAGCAACTGCCCACGCGTGGTGATGAAGAACGACGCGTTGGGCGTCGTGCGCACATGGCGAGCTCGCTGCGTCCGGTAGCGTGCCAGCGCCTTGACCGCGCTCGGGTGCAGTGGCACCCGTCGGGACTTGCCGAACTTGCTCTGACGGATCGTCAGCGCCTCGGCCTTCAGGTCCACGTCGGCGTCCTGCAGGCCGATCGCCTCTGAGATGCGCAGTCCCGTGCAAGCGATCAGGCCGAACAGCGTCTCGATCACCGCCGACCGCAGACCGCCCGGTGGCCCAAGCTTCCGGGCTGCAGCCAGCAGTTCGACAATCTCCTGCTCGCGATAGATGTGCGGTGACATGCGGCCAGGAACGCGGCCGAAGACAGCTTCGTCTGGTACTTCGGTGGCCGGTTCGAACTGCCGCAGCCAGGTCGTGAACGGGCGCAACATCTTCAGCCGACGCGCCGAAGTGGCGCGGTCGCCGCGGCCACCCTTGGCCTGGCGTGCCCAAGCGGCCATCCGATCGACTGTCAGCGGACCTTGGTGACCGGCATCGGCGACGTCCCGGGCGAAGCGCGCCAGTCCGTAAGCCATGCTGCTGAGTTTGAAGCCGAGACGCCGCCGCTCGGCCAGATACTGCTCAACTCTGACCTGCAAGCTAACTGGGGTGCTCATGCTGCACTCCCGGGCCACGGCAGTGCGACGCCGGCCAACGCGCCGTGGTCAAGCTTGGCGTAGATAAGCGAGGTGTTGAGCGACCGGTGCCGCAGTACGTCAGCTACTTCCTTGATCGAGCCACCCTGGTTGACGATCTGACAGGCCAGCGTGTGACGCAGAGCATGCGAACGCCCATGGGGGATACCCACGCGCCGGAATGCATCGCGCACGACACGCCGAATGGCGTCTACGCCGATGGGTTCGTCATGTGGCGCGAGGTGACGCACGAACACCGCCCCGTCGCTGGTCTTGGGGCGCTCGTGGCGGATGTAGTCCTCCAGCGCTTGGCCGGTGACTGCCAGCAATGGCAGCACGTCTTGGCGCCGCGCCTTCGTGTACTTGAGCGTGATGATGCCTAAGCGCCAATCGATGTCAGCCAGTTGCAGTCGGTTGATCTCGATGCTGCGCAGACCCAGGTCGAGCGCCAGGCGAACGACGGCGTAACCACGTCGAGGTGACCGAAGGACCGCCGTGAAGGAACTCAGCAACCGATCCACTTCCTCAGGCTTGAGGCTGCGAGGCAACGGCGCGAGGCTCCAGTGTGCGGGGGATGCGATGACGGCCAGCAGCGGTTGCACCGCGTCGCCGCAAGTCGCGCGGTAACGCAGGTACGCGCGCAACGTGGCCGCGATCGTGATGGCGTTGCTGATGGTGCTGAGCGAGTCCAGTTGATCGGCGATGAACCGGCGTAGGTCCTCGGTCTGCAGCTCGCCAAAAGCGACTGGCCGACCTGCGAACTTCGCCACCAGCAGCCGTTCGATAATGCACAAACGACTACGACGCGTTCCGACCGACAGGCCCCGCGCGCCACTCATGTGGGCGTCGTAACGGTGGAGCTCATCGGCGATCGGGCCTGCTGGTGCTGGTAGCTGCGCGATGACATGCCCCGCGCGCAACATTGTCAGCAGGGACATGAGCGCCGCATGTATCTCGCGTGGTGCGCGCAGTCCGCCACCGGGACAGTCGCAGCGCGGCAGGTGGTCGCGCAGAAACTGCTCAACGCAGCCTTCGTCGAGCAGGCCCACCGGAAGGCGACACATCGACATCCAGTGAGCAAAGTGCGCCACGCTACTCAAGCAGCGGGCTGAAGTGTTGGTCGCATAGTCGCCGCGCCTGAGCCGCGCGACGTACGCCGGAACGTGAGCAGCCAGTGGGCCTTCGAGCAGCCAGGCTCGAACCGTGAGGGGCAACGCAGGAATCTTGGTCATGACGGTCTCCAGAAGTGGAACCGTCAGTGCTGCCCGAGCAGCGAAATTATGTCCAGCGCCGTGCGCCGTCACGCCTCGGATCACAAGCATTGGCGCGGCCTGCCGGCTTACGTCACCCCAGAGCTTCTCATAACTGGAGACTTCTCATAATGGCCGAACTGAGACATTCGTGACCGTGCAAAACCCGGGCCGAAGCCGGCTCTCTTGCGCTTCCGCTTTCGCCGCCGCGCAGCGGTGGCGCACCGAGTGCGCGCCAGGATGGAGCGCTGCTCTACCCGGGGCCCCTGTGCGGCGGTGAGGTGGGGACGACAGGCCCCGCAGGGGGAATCGGCACGATGCCGATTCCTTTTCGCCAGCACAGGGATGTGCTGTCGAAAAGCCCGGCCCCGCCTCACGGACTTGCCGCCCAAGGCGACGGCATGGATGCCGGAGTTGAGGCAACGCAGGAGCGGTTGCCCGATGGGCGGCAAGCGCCAAGTGGGGTGGCCTTCTCTGTTGGTTACTTATCTCTTGGCCACGCAAGAGATAAGTAACTCGGGCCGCGAAGCGGCACGAAACGCTCTTGCTTTATTGCTCCAAGGGAACGCGGTCCAATTGGGCGGCCAAAGTTACCGAGCCCCAGACCGACCAGTCCTTCGGCGGTTGAAAACCGTTGAAATGACCAACGCGATCCCATCACCCCAACCGCGCCCCATTCGCCACCGGCCGCTCCACCGTCGTAACCACCACCCCTTCATCGGTATGAAACCCAGTCAACAAGAACTGCGACCGAAACGGCCCAATCTGCTTCTCGGGAAAATTGATCACGCCCACGATTTGTCGGCCGAGCAGGTCATCGGCCTGATACAACGCCGCAATCTGCGCACTGGTCTTGCGCTCGCCGTAGGGCCCGAAATCCACCCACACCTTCCATGCCGGCTTGCGTGCATCGGGAAACGCTTCCACCCGTGTCACCGTGCCGGCGACCAGCACGACCTTTTCGAAATCGCCCCACGTAATCTCGGGAATGGTTGCTGCGTTCATGCTTCCAGCCTCGTCTTCAGAATGTCCCGGCTTTGCTGCCACCAGTAGCTCGCCTGTGCAGCGAGGTATCCAAATGGACGATGGGTGCTGTCCAGTCCGTAGTCACTGAACTGCTTCCAACCGTCGTCGCCTTCGGCCAGCGCAGCGGCAAGCAATTCCCCGGCAGCGCAGGTGGGCGCCAATCCATGCCCACCAAATGCCTGCGCCCACCACAGACCGTTGCCGTCGCCGCCGATCTGCGGCATCTGGTGCCGTGCATAGCTCATCAGGCCCGACCAGGCGTAATCAACCTTCACGCCAGCCAGTTGCGGAAACACCCGCAGCAGGTCCATTGTCAGCAACCGTTGCACGCCACGTGGCGAATGGTCAAACACCGAAATGCGTCCACCCCACAGCAATCGGCTGTCCGGCAGCGCACGGTAATAGTCGAAGGCGAAGCGGCTGTCGTAGATTGCGGCGCGGGTACGCAGGCACTCGTCCAGGCGTGCTCCGAGCGGCTCGGTCACCATCACGCAGGTGGCAATCGGCAAGATGGCACGGTCGATCGGCCTGTGCAGTCGAGCCAGATAGCCGCCGCACGCCAGCACCACCTGGTCGGCAAGCACCTCACCCTGCGCAGTACGCACGCGCCAGCACGAGCCATCGCGCGTCAGGCTCAACGCACCACTGTTTTCATGGACGCGCACGCCCTGCGCGGTCGCTGCCGCAGCCAGGCCGAGCGCATAGTTCAGCGGATGCAGATGCAGTGCATCGCGCTCGTATAGGCCGCCGTGGTAACGCTCACTGCGAACCCGCGCGCGCAGTTCGGGCTCGGATAGATACTGCCAGTGCACACCATAGTGCTCGGCCAGCAAGGCCTGGCGCTCGCGCAACACGGCGGGGTCACGAAACCAGTTTGCCCAGATCACGCCTTCGTCGACCAGGTCACAGGCGATCTTGTAATCGGCAATGCGCTGGCGAGTCCGCCCCACCGCTTCGCTGGTGAGTTTGAACAGCGCGCGCGCACGGGTTTCGCCCTGCTGACCGAGCAACGATTGCTCACCCAGCGAATAGCCGGCAAACACGAAACCGCCGTTGCGGCCCGACGCACCAAAGCCGAGCTGCTCGCGTTCCAGCAGCACCACGTCGCGCACGCCGCGCTCGGCCAGCGCAAGCGCCGTGTTCAGGCCCGCGAAGCCACCGCCGATGATCGCCACCTGCGCCCGTGTGGCACCTTCAAGCGGAGCCCACGCCGCATCTGGCGTGGCGGTGGCGCGATAGTAGGAAGAGGGGCTCATGCAGCAGCAACTCGCGCAGATGGCATCAACCGGCCCAGCATATTACCTGCCGAACGACACCGCAGGCGCTGCCCGACGGCCAGAAATCGCATGGGCCACCCCGGCGTCAGAGTGCGTTGAGAAAATCCCGCACAGTCGGCGCCAGGCTCGGATCCTGCATCGCCATGTGCATCGTGGCACGTACCAGGCCAGCCTTGTTGCCGCAATCGAAACGCGTGCCCTCGAAACGATATGCCAGCACCTTGCCGTGCTCTTTCAGCAAGGCCTCGATCGCGTCGGTAAGCTGGATTTCGCCGCCGGCGCCGGGCGTGGTCTGTTCCAGCAGGCTGAAGATGCGACTCGGCAGGACATAACGACCCACTACCGCCAGGTTTGACGGCGCGGCGGCCGGCTTCGGTTTCTCGACCATGTAGCGGATGCGCGCGCTGCGCTCATCGACTGGTGTGGCATCGACAATGCCGTACTTGTCGGTCTCGTCGCGCGGCACCTCCTCTACCGCGATGACGCCGGCCTGCTGTGCGTCGGCCAGCTCCGCCATCTGCCGCAGCGCGCCCTTGCCTGCGCCGTTCCAGATGAGATCATCGGGCAGCACCACGCCGAACGGCTCGTCGCCTACCACGGGTTTCGCGCAAAGCACGGCATGGCCCAGGCCAAGTGCCTCGGGCTGGGTCACGAAGACTGCCCGCACGTTCCGCGGCAAGGTGCCCTGCACCAGGGCCAGCAACTCGCCCTTGCCCTTCTCATGGAGCTTCGCCTCCAGCTCGTAGGCCTTGTCGAAGTAATCGGCAATCGCGTGCTTGTACCGGTTGGTGACAAAGATCAGGGTATCGGCCCCGGCATCCACCGCCTCGTCGACGGCGTACTGGATCAGCGGCTTGTCCAGCACCGGCAGCATTTCCTTAGCCACCACCTTGGTCGCGGGCAGGAAACGCGTGCCAAGTCCGGCCACGGGAAATACCACTTTGCGCAGGGGCTTGCTCACTCATTGACCTCCGGGCTGGCGCGACGGATCGACACCACGTTGGCCGGCTGTGACGATTCGCTCCAACGGAACGAAGGCAACAGACAGGATACGCAGCGGCGCAGTTCTTCCTCATTGAAGGCGTCGACGGCCTCGACCGTCTTGTTCAACAGTGCCTTCAGCAACTCCCACGACACCTCGCGGTGCTGCGCCAGGAAAATCTTGGCATGCTCGGTGGCGCTGTAATTTTCCAACGGATGAAACAATTCCTCGAACAACTTCTCACCGGATCGCAGGCCGGTGTAGACGATCGGAATTTCGCTTCCAGGCTTCTTGCCGGCGAGTCGGATCATCTGCTCGGCCAGGTCGCGGATCTTGACCGGTTCGCCCATGTCCAGGGCGAAAATTTCGCCGCCCCTGCCAATGCTCGCCGTCTGCAGGATCAGCTGGCAAGCCTCGGGGATGGTCATGAAGTAACGCGAGATTTCCGGGTGAGTCACCGTCACCGGGCCACCTTCGCGGATCTGCCGGCGGAACAGCGGCACGACCGAACCGGCCGAATCCAGCACATTGCCGAATCGCACCGTCATGAACTGGGTGTCAGTCTGCGCGTTGAGGTTCTGGCAATAGATCTCGGCCACGCGCTTGCATGCGCCCATCACGCTGGTCGGATTGACCGCCTTGTCGGTGGAGATCAACACGAAACACGTCACCCCGACGGTACAAGCGGCATCGGCCACGGTGCGCGTACCCAGCACGTTGTTGCAGAACGCCGCGCGCAACTGCCCCTGCAGCATCGGCACATGCTTGTAGGCTGCCGCGTGGAACACCACTTGCGGCTGCGCTTCCGCGAACAACTTGCGCATCGCCGTCTGGTCGCCACAGTTGGCCAGCACGCTCTCGAGAATCAGTTCCGGAAAGTCCGCGCGCAATTCCTGCGTGATCCGGTACAGGTTGTATTCGTTCATCTCGACCACGGTGAGCGACTGCGCGCCCAGGCGGGCAACCTGTCGGCACAACTCCGATCCGATCGAACCGCCACCGCCGGTCACCAGCACGCGACGCCCACTCAGCGTCTCGCGGATAGCACTCCAGTCCAGTTCCACTGCATCGCGACCGAGCAGATCCTCGATCGCCACTTCCTTGATCTGGTTCATGTACGCCCGCCCTGCAACGACGTCCTCGAGCCGTGGCACGGTCCGGTAGGGCAAATCGGTACTGTCACATAGTGCCACCACCCGCCTCATCTCGGCCGTAGACGCGCTGGGCAAGGCGATAAGCAACATGTCCGCGGCCGCCGCGGGGGCCAGTTCCGGCAATTGATCGAATCGCCCTAGCACCGGATGACCGTTGATGCTGGCACCACGCAGGCCGGGTTTGTCGTCGACGAAGCCGACCACGGTATAGCGGTTGTCACGACTCAGGTCGCGGGACAACACCTCGCCGGCACGATCGGCACCGACGATCAGCACCCGCTTGGCCCTTTGATCCTTCAGCAGTTCGTTGCGGCTGTCCTTCAAGTACCGGTAGATCAGTCGCGGGGCGCCCAGCAGCACCGCCAGCAAACCCGGATAGAGCAACAGCACCGAGCGAGGTACGCCCAGCAGCCGGTTATAGAGAAACAGGCACAGAGCAATGGACAGCGCACCGATCACTACGGCCCGCACGATATTCCACAGATCCGGCAGGCTGGCGAAACGCCACACGCTTCGATAGAGGCCGGTCCAGCGGAAAATCAAACCCTGCACCAGCAGCACCACCGGAAATTCAAGCAGCTGGAAGCTGACGACTTCGTCAGGGCGCAGCGCATAACGCAGCCACTTGGCTATCCACCAGGCGATAGCCGTGACCAGCAGGTCGTGCAACACGACCGCGATGCGCGGATGGATGAAGGCGGCGGACTTACGCAGTGACATGGGGTGCCTTGCTCAGGGAGCGTCGCAGCAATCGACGTTTCAGGTACAGCCAGATAGTCGCCGCGCCCAGATAGGCGACCATGGTAATCGCCAATGCGGCGTGCAGATGACTCCAGGCCAACCAGGCGAGTGGCGCGGCCACAAGCAGGTTCCAGCCCAGGTAGGCGGCATCCACCCGCGCATGCGTTCCGCTACGCCGCGCCAACCATTGGTAGAGGTGCTCGCGATGGGCTGCATACCAGCGTCGCCTATACCACATCCGCGTCAGCAGCGTCAGGCTGGCATCCACCACGAACGCAGAAGACAAGATCAGCGCCGGCCACAACAGCTCCGGATCGACCTGCCACAGCATCGCACTGAACGCGAAAATCAGCAGACCCATGCTGCCGCTACCCACGTCACCCATAAAAACACGTGCCGGCGGGCGGTTGAAGCACCAAAAGCCCAGCGTTGAAACAGCCATGCAAGCCGCCACCAGGGCAAGCTCCGGTTGTGCTGCCGCCCACGCCAGCAGGGCCACGCCGACGCCGACGAAGATCCCCTGCTGCGCCAGCAGGCCGTCGATGCCATCCATGAAATTGTGCAGATTGATACTCCAGACACCGCCGCCCAGCAGCAAGGGCAGCCACCACCATCGCGTCCCTGTGGCAAGCAGGCTCAGCGCGAACAGGCCGGTTCCAAGCACCTGCGCACCCAGCCGCGGCAATACCGGCAAGGAACGATGATCGTCCCACCAGCCGGCCAGTGCGACCAGCACAAGCGCCACCCACAGGCCGCCTGGCACCGGATGCCACCATCCTTTTCCAGACAGACGCCAGCCCACCCCGAGCAGGTAAACCAGCATGGCCAGTACGATCCCGATACCGCCGCCGCGCGGGGTCGCGCGATAGTGCGAACGACGCTGTCCGGGTTGATCGAGCATGCCACGCCGATGCGCATAACCGATTGCAACACGCACAATGACCAGGGTAATCGAGAAGCTGGCCAGCAACCATCCCATGGTCGTGAACATCGTCACGTCACTCGCCGGCGACGCCATGAATCGGCCGGATCGTGCTCCAGCTTTTGCAACTCGGGCATTGCCAGTGGTGCGCTTTGGCGCCGAAGCCGCAGCGGTTGCAGCGGTACATCGCCTGGCCCTCCAGCAGTTTCCGGGTCAGGTCGCGCAGGATCAGAAAGTTCTCGCGTGTCTCACCTTCGATCTTGTCCATGGTCGCATCGAGCAGGACCATCAACCCGCGCACCGACGGGCGCTGGCGCAACTGCGCGGTGAGGAAATCGATGGCGGCGCGCTCGCCCTCGCGTTGACGATACAGATGGGTCAGCGCAAGAACCGGCGACACGCCGTGGTAGCGTCCCAGCATGTCGCCGAGGAACGCTTCGGCGCGTTCCATCTGGTGCGAGCGCGCGTAGCTGTTGAGTAGCGGCGGCAGGATATCCGGCGTAAACGCATTGTCAGCCTTGATCGCAGCCTCGAACGCGTCGACCGCGTCGGCATGCTGGCCGTCCTCGGCATGCAGTCGCCCGGTCAGCATGAACGCACGCACGCAGTCAGGTTGGCATGCGAACGCCTGGCGCAGGTAGTCGCGCGCCTCGGCGCGCGCGCCATGCTGACGTGCGCGTTCGGCCAGTTCACAATAGAACTGGGCGATGATCGGTGCCTCGTCCTCGCCGGTCATCACCTCCAGGCGTCGGGCGTGCTCGATGGCCTTGTGCCAGTCGCGCTCGTGCTGGTAGATCGAGATCAGGTGGCGCAATGCCGAGGGCGCATGCGAGTTCATTGCCACCAGGTCGGCAAACAACGCTTCGGCGCGGTCAAGCAGGCCCGAACGCATGTAATCCTCGCCCAGTTCCAGCAGGGCCACGGTCTTCATCGGGTCCGACAGGCCCGGCCGCGAAACCAGGTGTTGATGCAGTCGGATCGCTCTGTCCACCTCGCCGCGACGACGAAACAGGTTGCCCAGCGCGAGGTGCGTCTCGACCGTGTCGCGATTGTATTCGGCCAGCTTGAGGAACACCTCGATCGCCTTGTCCTGCTCTTCGTTGAGCAGGTAATTCAGGCCGCGGAAGTAGTCCGACGACAGCTCACTGACCTCGGCACCGGAACGCCGCGCACCGAGCTGGCGCGCGGTCCACCAGCCCAGCACGAACGCAACGGGCAGCAGCGCAGCCAGCACATACAGGGGATTCATGGCTTGGCCGGCGGACTCTTGTCCGCGCGCGATGACTGGCGCGAGCGCCGCGGTCGCACGCCGAGCCATGCGCTCACTCCACCCAGCAGCCAGCCGATCACGAGTGCGCCCAGCAAGGCCGCGCCCTTGGGCAACTGCACCTGGGCAAACCCGAAATCGTAACCGACCAGGCCGCCATTGAGTGCTCCCAGCACGATACCGGCGGCGACAAAGATGACCAGGGTGATGATGGCAAGCAATCGCATGGCCGAACTTTACCTGATTGATCCCGAATGGCACAGGCAGCAAGGCGTCGCCTGCGGTAGTGACCGGTGAGCACCGCCCGGGCTGCACGGTCGATATCCCAAAAGAAGGCAGGACCGACTCGCGCCGCCTGCCTCGGGGTTGCTCTTCAAGGACGACTCAACCGGCATCCTTTTCCAGATCAAGGTTGACACGCTCGCGCAATTCCTTGCCTGGCTTGAAATGCGGGACGTGTTTGCCGGGCAAGGCCACGGCTTCACCCGTCTTCGGGTTGCGACCCATGCGCGGTGGCCGGAAATGCAGCGCAAAGCTGCCAAAACCGCGCACTTCGATACGCTCGCCCTGGGCCAGCGCCTGGCTCATCTGCTCAATGACGCTCTTGACGGCCATCTCGACATCGGCAAAAGCAAGATGGGTCTGACGTCGTGCCAGCGCTTCGATCAATTCGGATTTGGTCATGGGCCCCAATGTCCGTGACGTGAAACAGCGGGGCGGCGAATGCCGCCCCGTGTCGTGCCTGCAACTGGCGATCAGTCAGCCTTGTTGAACTGTTCCTTCAACAATGCACCGAGCTTGGTCGTGCCGCTGGCGGCGGAAGAATAGTCCACGACTGCCTCGGGCGCGTCTTCCTCGTCCTTGGCGCGAATCGAGAGCGCCAGCTGGCGACCCTTGCGATCCATGCCGGTGAACTTGGCTTCCACGACATCACCCACCTTCAGGTGCAAGGTGGCGTCGTCGATACGCTCCTTGGCGATGTCGTTGGCGCGCAGGTAACCCTCCACCCCCTCGCCCAGATCGATCACCGCACCCTTGGCGTCGACTTCCTTGACTGTGCCGTTGACGATCGTGCCGCGCGGATTGGCGGCCATGAACTGGCCGAACGGATCCTGCTCCATCTGCTTGATGCCCAGCGAGATGCGCTCGCGCTCCGGGTCCACGGCGAGCACCACGGCCTCGATCTCCTCGCCCTTCTTGAAGTCGCGCACGAGATCTTCGCCGGACACCTGCCAGGAGATGTCGGACAGATGCACCAGGCCATCGATGCCGCCTTCCAGACCGATGAACACGCCGAAATCGGTGATCGACTTGATCTGGCCGGAGACCTTGTCGCCCTTCTTGTGCATGGCGGCGAACGCTTCCCACGGGTTCGAGCGGGTCTGCTTGATACCCAGCGAGATGCGGCGACGCTCCTCGTCCACGTCCAGCACGGTTACTTCGGTCTCGTCACCGACCTGCACCACCTTGGCCGGGTTGACGTTCTTGTTGGTCCAGTCCATCTCGGACACGTGCACCAGACCTTCCACGCCCGGCTCGATCTCGACGAAGCAGCCGTAATCGGTGACGTTGGAGACCTTGCCGAAGATGCGGCTGCCGACCGGGTAACGACGTGAGATATTCACCCACGGATCGTCGCCCAGCTGCTTCAGGCCCAGCGAAACGCGGTTGCGCTCCTTGTCGTACTTCAGCACGCGCACGTCCAGCTCGTCGCCGACGTTGACCACTTCGGACGGATGGCGCACGCGCTTCCACGCCATGTCGGTGATGTGCAGCAAGCCATCGATGCCGCCCAGGTCCACGAACGCGCCGTAATCGGTGAGGTTCTTGACCACACCCTTGATGACGGCACCCTCGACCAGTCGCTCCAGCAGCTTCTCGCGCTCTTCGGAGAACTCGGTCTCGACGACGGCGCGGCGGCTGACCACCACGTTGTTGCGCTTGCGGTCCAGCTTGATGATCTTGAACTCGAGTTCCTTGCCCTCGAGGTAGGTCGGCTCGCGCACCGGGCGCACGTCGACCAGCGAACCGGGCAGGAACGCGCGGACATCCTTGATGTCGACGGTAAAGCCGCCCTTGACCTTGCCGGAAATCATGCCGGTGATGGTCTCTTCCTTGTCGAACGCCTGCTCCAGGTCGTCCCACACCATCGAGCGCTTGGCTTTCTCGCGCGACAGCTTGGTCTCGCCGAAACCGTCTTCCAGGGCTTCGAGGGCTACCTTCACCTCGTCGCCAACCTGCACCTCCAGCGCGCCTTCCTCGTTCTTGAATTGCTCGATCGGGACGATGCCTTCGCTCTTCAGGCCGGCATTGATCACGACGACGTCGTTGCGGATTTCCACAACGATGCCGGTGACGATGGCGCCGGGCTTCAGCTTGGAGATGGCCTGCTGGCTCTGTTCAAACAGTTCGGCAAAACTTTCAGTCATGTTGATTCCATAGTGGGAAAAGACCGTGGGTCCGTTGCGCCTGGGTCAGTTGTCGGGCACGAACGTTCCGGTCCACCGGTTGGGGGTGTCTGCGACGGCTCGCGCGGAGCCGATCGTCGTCACCGTGGGTCAAAACCCCCTGCCGTGGCAGGGGCACAAAAGCCGCCGCACAATCCGCTCAGGACCGCACGACGGCAAGTACTTTCGCAACGACCTCGTCGATGCCCATGCCGGTGGTCTCCACCAGCACGGCATCATCGGCGGGCTTGAGTGGCGCGACCGCACGCGATGCGTCTCGGCTGTCACGCGCCTCAATTTCACGCTGAAGGCCGCCAAGTGTAACGCTGAGTCCCTTTTCCTTCAACTGCTTATAGCGTCTTTTCGCCCGTTCGGCAGCACTCGCGGTGAGGAAAACCTTGTAGGCGGCATCGGGGAAGATGACGGTGCCCATATCGCGCCCGTCCGCGACCAGACCGGGCGGGCGCCGGAAGCCCAGTTGCAGCGCCACCAGGGCTTCGCGCACGCTCGGCATCGAGGCAATCGCCGAAGCGGCCGCACCGGCGGTTTCGGTACGCAATTCGTCAGTGGCGTCGTGCCCGTTGACGATCACCCGGGTGGCGCTCCCGTTCGCGTCGGCGCGGAACTGGATTTTCGTTCCGTGCGCACAACGGGTCACCGCCTCGACATCCGACAAATCCAGCCCGGCCATGCCGGCGGCATACCCCACCGCACGGTACAGCGCACCGGAGTCCAGTAGGCGCCAACCCAGTCGTTTGGCCACCAGTGCGCTCACGGTACCCTTGCCCGAACCGGACGGTCCGTCGATGGTGAGCACGGGAGGGGCAGCGGCATGACTCATGGAAACCTCCGGGCAACCGGCGAAACGCGCAGTCTAACGCGTTGACCCCACCCCGGACGCGTGTTATCTACCCCGCTGTTCCCAATCGTCGAGCCCCTGGCCAACCCGCCTTATGAACGATCTTCGTCGTGAGTTCAATCAAGCTGCCGAAGACGTCCAGCACCTGGCCAAACGTCCCGACAACGACACGCTGCTGAAGCTCTATGCCCTCTACAAGCAGGGCACCGAGGGCGACCTCAAACGCACGCAGCCCGGTTTCTTCGACTTTGTGGGTACGGCCAAGCACGAAGCGTGGGCGCAACTCAGCGGCGTCTCCGAAGAGCAAGCCATGCGTCGCTACATCACCCTGGTGCAGCAACTGCTGACCTGACCCTGGGCATCGCATTCCGGCGACGCTTGCGTTCCAGGGCAGAATACCGGCACATTCATACGCTCGTTTGAGCCGCTCGTGGATTGCATGAAGTACCCCAACCTGTTCGCTCCACTCGACCTGGGCCAGGTCACGCTGCCCAATCGCATCCTGATGGGATCGATGCATACCGGGCTGGAAGACAAGGCCCGCGACTTCGACAAACTGGCGGCATATTTTGCCGAGCGCGCCCGCGGCGGCGTGGGCCTGATGGTGACCGGAGGCATCTCGCCCAGTATCGAAGGCTGGCTGAAACCGTTCGGCGGCCGGCTCACGATGCCCTGGCACAAGCCACGTCATCGCAAGCTCACCGATGCCGTGCACGTGGAGGGTGGACGCATCTGCATGCAAATCTTGCACGCGGGACGCTACGGTTACCATCCGTTGTCGGTGGCACCCTCGAGGATCAAGTCACCGATTACTCCGTTCACGCCACGCGCTCTGTCAACGCGGGGAGTCGAACGCACCATCGACGACTTCGTGCATTGCGCAAAGCTGGCGCGGGACGCCGGCTACGACGGCGTAGAGGTCATGGGTTCAGAAGGCTATCTGATCAACGAGTTCATCGCCGCGCGCACCAACCAGCGCAGCGATGCATGGGGCGGCGACGCCGTGCGACGCATGCGCTTTCCGATCGAGATCGTGCGGCGCACGCGCGAAGCGGTGGGGCGCGACTTCATCATCATCTACCGCCTGTCGATGCTCGATCTGGTCGAGGGCGGTCAGGACTGGGGCGAGATCGTCGCCTTGGCCAAGGCGATCGAGGTTGCGGGTGCCAGCATCATCAACACCGGCATCGGCTGGCATGAGGCGCGCATCCCCACCATCGTCACCAGCGTGCCGCGCGCCGGTTTCGCCTGGGTCACCGGCAAGCTCAAGGGCGAAGTGATGATCCCACTGGTCGCTACCAACCGCATCAACATGCCGGACGTGGCCGAGCGCATCCTGGCCGCGGGCGAGGCCGACATGGTGTCGATGGCGCGCCCACTGCTGGCCGACCCGGCCTGGGCGAACAAGGCAAAAGCCGGTCGCAGCGAGCGCATCAACACCTGCATTGCCTGCAACCAGGCCTGCCTTGACCACGTGTTCCAGAACAAGCGCGCCAGTTGCCTGGTCAATCCGCGTGCCTGCCACGAGACCGAGTTGAAGATCGAACCGGCCCGCGCCCGAAAGCGCATCGCCGTGGTCGGCGCCGGCCCGGCAGGCATGGCCTGCGCCAGTGCACTGGGCGAGCGTGGCCACCAGGTCACCCTGATCGACCGAGCCGATGAGATCGGTGGCCAGTTCAACTACGCCAAGCAGATTCCAGGCAAGGAAGAGTTTCACGAGACGCTGCGCTATTTTCGGCACCAACTTGCGAACATGGGCGTCGACGTTCGACTTGGACAAACCGCGGATCTGACCTCGCTGCGCAACGGCGGTTACGACGAAGTCGTCATCGCCACCGGCATCACGCCGCGTCAGGTGAAATTCCCGGGCAGCGACGACGCGCGCGTACTGGGCTATCTCGATGTGCTTGCAAGGCACCAAGCGGTCGGGGCCAAGGTGGCGATCATCGGCGCGGGAGGTATCGGCTTCGACGTTGCCGAGTATCTGGTGGAAGCGGCGCCATCGCCCACAATCGACGTGACCCGCTGGACCCGCGAATGGGGCGTGGACATGGCTCTTGAGCGGCGTAGCGGACTGCAGCCCGCGCGGCCCGAAGTGCCGGCACGACAGGTCTGGTTGCTCCAGCGCAGCGAAGGGCGTCTCGGCGCACGCCTGAACAAGACCACCGGCTGGGTGCATCGGGCTACGCTGAAAGCCAAGCGGGTAACCATGCTGGACAAAGTCAGCTATGAGCACTTCGACGATCAGGGCCTGCATGTCACTGTCGATGGCAAGCCGCAGATTCTGCCGGTCGACAATGTCGTGCTGTGCGCGGGTCAGGAACCCAATCGTCGCCTGGCTGACGAGCTGATCGCTGCCGGGCTGACCGTGCACGTGATCGGCGGCGCCGACGTGGCTGCCGAGCTGGACGCCAAGCGCGCCATCAATCAGGGTACCCGTCTTGCCAGCACGATTTGAGTGGCAGCAAGCGATCGAAAGCAAAAAAGAAAGCGCCCCGCAGGAGAGACGCATCGACATGGGTTCAGGGGGGGAGTTGAACCAGATGTCGTATTTAGCGTCGCTGCGGGGCGAGGGCCGCCGCCACTGGGGGGAGGGGAAGTGGCGGGACAAAGAGGAGTTTATGATCGACGCCATAAAGTATCCAATATATATTTAGCGCCTTATTAATTCGAAATCGCTATATGTTCGACTTCCGCCAATTGCGCTATTTCGTTGCCGTCGCCGAGGAACTGAGTTTCACGCGCGCGGCCTTACGCCTGCACCTTTCACAACCGCCGCTGTCCCAGCAGATCCAGTCGCTGGAACAGGATCTTGGCGTGCGCCTGCTGGAGCGCAGCAAGCGACAGGTGAAACTTACTGAACCGGGTCGGGTCTTTCTTGACCAGGCCCGGCAGATCCTGGCCAAGGCGGACGAGGCACGCAGCCAGGTAGCTGCCGCCGCCGCGGGCTACAGCGGCCGCTTGCGCCTGGCCTACACGGTTTCCGTCTCGTTTCACCCGGCACTGCCGCGCACCTTGCTGCGTTATGGCCAGATCGCGCCAAGGGTTGCCCTGAAGCTGGTCGAGATGTACTCCGAGCCGCAGTTTGCCGCCCTGCTCGCCGACGAGATCGATGCCGGCTTCGTGCGCAGCGAACCGGTTCATGCACAAGATGTCCGCCGCTTGCGCTTGAGCGTGATCGACCGCGAACCCCTGTTGCTCGCCATGCCGGACGGACATCCGCTGGCAGGTCGCCGCAGCATCGGCCTGGCTGAGGTTGCCGGTGACGCGTTTGTATCCCAGCCGCGCGAACTCGCTGCCACCTTGTACGACCGCCTGGTGACACTCGCAAACAATGCCGGATTCCAGCCGTCCATCGTGCAGAAGGCACAGCAGATCAACGGCCTGCTGGCCCTGGTCGCCGCTGGACTGGGGCTGGCGCTGGTACCGGCCAGCCTGCGCGCGGTGCGCCTGGGCGGCGTGTGCTATGTGCCGCTGGAGGATCCCGATGCCTTCCTGCTGCTGGCGGTGGCGTGCCGTGCCGACGACCAATTCCCCGCCCTGCAGCAATTCTTGACCACTGTGACGGAAACGTCGGCCGCACCGGGCTTGTGACAAGTCGTTGGAATGTTTATACTTGCGCGCTTGAATTCTTCTTTTTAGCGTCAGGAGCTGGCCGTGAAGGTGCTTAACTCTTTGAAGTCTGCCAAGGCGCGGCACCGCGATTGCAAAATCGTGCGCCGTCGCGGCAAGGTGTTCGTGATCTGCAAGAGCAATCCCCGTTTCAAGGCACGCCAGCGCTGAGTCCGGCGTGCGACGATGCCACAGGAAAGACCGCATGCGCGGTCTTTTTTTGTGGTGCGCCCGGCCGGGCGCACCTGCTCGGCTGACCACGCGCGTTGCGGCAACAACGTCGCCGCAACACCGGGCTGCGGTCACTCGTAGCGGACGTCGATGATCTCGTAATGCTTGACGCCATTGGGAGCGGTGAACTCGAAGCTCTCGCCTGCGTTCTTGCCGATCAACGCACGGGCGATCGGTGACGTCACCGCGATCAGACGTTGCTTGATATCGGCCTCGAGGTCGCCCACGATCTGGTAGGTTACCGCGGTGCCGCTGTCTTCGTCCTCCAGGTCGACGATCGCCCCGAATACCACCTTCTTGCCCGCATTGAGCCGGGTGACGTCGATCACCTCGGCGTTCGACAGCAGGCCCTCCAGCTGGGCGATGCGACCCTCGGTGAAGCTTTGCAGTTCACGTGCCGCATGATATTCGGCATTTTCCTTGAGGTCGCCATGGGCGCGCGCCTCGGCGATGGCTGCAATGATGCGCGGTCGATCGATGGATTTCAGCTTTTCCATTTCCGCGCGCAGGCGTTCGGAACCGGCTTTGGTGATAGGGGGGCGACTCATGCGCTGAGCTCCTTGTGCAATACCTGCAAACTGTGTACCTCGCCGTCACCATGGAAATCAAGCGAGTGCACCAGCGCACGAGCGCCCGCCACCGTCGTGGAGTAGGTGACGTGATGTTGCAGCGCCTCACGCCGGATCGAGAACGAGTCGGCGATCGCCTGCTTTCCCTCGGTGGTGTTGACGATGTAGACGATTTCGCCGTTCTTGATCGAATCGACGATGTGCGGGCGTCCCTCGAGCACCTTGTTGATGCGCTCGCAAGCCACCCCATGCCCGGCCAGATAACTCGCGGTACCCGAGGTTGCCACCAGGCTGAAACCGCGCGCGGTGACCTCCTTCGCCACCGGCAGCAGGCGCTCCTTGTCGGCATCGCGTACCGAGAGGAACACTTTGCCCATGGTCGGCGGACGGATTCCAGCCGCCTCGTGACCGCGCGCGAACGCGGCCCCGAAACTGCGGCCCACACCCATCACCTCACCGGTGGAGCGCATCTCCGGGCCCAGGATGGGATCGGCATTCTGGAACTTCAGGAACGGGAAGATTGCCTCTTTCACCGAGTAGTACGCCGGGATCACCTCCCGGGTCGCGCCGAGGCTGGCCAGGCTGCGCCCGGCCATCACGCGGGCGGCGATCTTCGCCAGTGGCACGCCGGTGGCCTTGGACACGAAGGGCACCGTGCGCGAAGCGCGCGGGTTCACTTCCAGGATGTAGACAGTTTTACCCTGGATCGCGAACTGCGTGTTCATCAGACCGATGACCTTGAGTTCCTTCGCCATCGCTGTGACCTGGCGACGCAGTTCATCCTGCACCGCCGCGCTCAGCGAATACGGCGGCAGCGAGCAGGACGAGTCGCCCGAGTGCACGCCAGCCTCCTCGATGTGCTCCATGATGCCGCCGATCAGCACGTTGCCCTCGACATCGGCGATCACGTCCACATCTACTTCCACGGCGTGATCGAGGAAGCGATCCAGCAGCACTGGCGAGTCGTTCGAGACTTTCACCGCATCGCGGATGTAGCGCGACAGGTCGGCGTCGTCATGCACCACTTCCATCGCACGACCGCCAAGCACGTAACTCGGCCGCACCACCAGCGGATAGCCGATCTCGCGTGCCAGCGCCAGTGCCTCGTCGGCGTTGCGTGCGGTGCGGTTTGGCGGCTGCCTCAAGCCGATCTTCTCGATCATGTGCTGGAAGCGCTCGCGATCCTCGGCCAGGTCGATCGAATCCGGGCTGGTGCCGATGATGGGCACGCCGGCTGCCTCCAGCGCACGCGCCAGCTTCAGCGGGGTTTGCCCGCCGTATTGCACGATCACGCCCTTGGGTTTTTCCAGATGGACGATTTCCAGCACGTCCTCCAGCGTCACCGGTTCGAAGTACAGACGATCGGAGGTGTCGTAGTCGGTCGACACGGTCTCCGGGTTGCAATTGACCATGATGGTTTCGTAACCATCCTCACGCAGCGCCAGCGAGGCATGCACGCAGCAATAGTCGAACTCGATACCCTGCCCGATCCGGTTCGGGCCGCCGCCAAGCACGAGGATCTTGTCGCGATCCGTCGGGTTGGCTTCGCATTCTTCCTCGTAGGTCGAATACATGTAGGCCGTGCTGGTGGCGAATTCGGCCGCGCACGAATCCACCCGCTTGTACACCGGGCGCACGCCCAGCGTGTGGCGCAGATGGCGCACTGCGGCCTCGTCCGTGCCGAGCAACTCGGCGATTCGCGCATCGGCAAAGCCGAGCCGCTTCAGCTCGCGCACACGCGGCGCATCGAGCGCGGTGATGCCCTGCGCCACAACCTCGGCTTCGGTAAGCACGATGTCTTCGAAGGCGGCAAGGAACCAGGGGTCGACCCGGCTCAGGCTGTGCACTTCTTCCAGCGCCAGGCCCGCGCGGAACGCGTCCGCCAGGTGGAACACGCGATCCGGACGCGGTTCGCGCAGCTCACGCTTGAGCGTGGCCAGGCCAGTCTCGGTGCTGATGTCCAGCCCGGTCGGGTTGAGGCCGGTCTTGCCGATCTCCAGCCCGCGCAGCGCTTTCTGCAGCGATTCGTGGAAGGTGCGGCCTATCGCCATGACCTCGCCCACTGACTTCATCTGGGTGGTCAGGCGTGCGTCAGCGGAAGGGAACTTCTCGAACGCGAATCGCGGAATCTTGGTGACCACGTAGTCGATCGACGGCTCAAAAGACGCCGGGGTCAGCCCACCGGTGATGTCGTTCTTCAGCTCATCCAGCGTGTAACCCACGGCCAGCTTCGCGGCGATCTTGGCGATGGGGAAGCCGGTAGCCTTCGACGCCAGCGCGGACGAGCGCGACACGCGCGGGTTCATCTCGATCACGACTACGCGACCGTCCTCGGCATTGATGCCGAACTGCACGTTGGAACCGCCGGTGTCGACGCCGATCTTGCGCAGCACCGCGATCGAGGCATCGCGCAAACGCTGGTATTCCTTGTCGGTGAGCGTCTGCGCTGGCGCCACGGTGATCGAGTCGCCGGTGTGCACGCCCATCGGATCCAGGTTCTCGATCGAGCAGACGATGATGCAGTTGTCCGCGGTGTCGCGGACCACCTCCATCTCGAACTCCTTCCAGCCGAGCACGGACTCCTCGACCAGCACCTCACTGACCGGCGACAGTTCCAGGCCGCGTTTGACGATCTCCTCGAACTCTTCGCGATTGTAGGCGATGCCGCCGCCGGAGCCGCCCAGGGTGAAGCTTGGCCGGATCACCGTCGGAAAACCGACCTTGGCCTGAGTCTCCAGCGCCTGCTCGAACGTGCGTGCGATCGCCGCTTTCGGGCATTCCAGCCCGATCTCCGCCATCGCCACCCGGAACAACTCGCGATCCTCGGCCATGCGGATGGCTTCGCGCCTGGCACCGATCAGTTCGACGTTGTACTTCTCCAGCACGCCATGGTCGGCCAGATCGAGCGCGCAGTTGAGCCCGGTCTGCCCCCCCATGGTGGGCAACACCGCGTCTGGACGCTCCTTGGCGATGATCCGTTCGACCGTCTGCCAGTTGATCGGCTCGATGTAGACCGCGTCAGCGGTCTCCGGGTCGGTCATGATCGTGGCGGGATTGGAGTTCACCAGGATCACCCGGAAACCCTCCTCCCGCAGCGCCTTGCAGGCCTGCGCGCCGGAATAATCGAACTCGCAGGCCTGCCCGATCACGATCGGACCGGCGCCGATGATGAGCACGCTCTTGATATCGGTACGCTTAGGCATGCGTGCGAGCCTCCTGCATCAGGGTGGCGAATCGTTGGAACAGGTAGCCGACATCACGCGGGCCGGGGCTGGCCTCGGGGTGACCCTGGAAACAGAAAGCAGGGCGATCAGTCAGCGCGAAGCCCTGCAGCGAACCGTCGAACAGCGAGGTATGGGTGACTCGCACATTGGCGGGCAGCGTTGCCAGATCAACCGCAAAGCCGTGATTCTGCGAGGTGATCAGCACACGGCCGTCGTCCTGATCCTTGACCGGATGGTTGGCACCGTGATGGCCAAACTTCATTTTCACTGTCTTGCCGCCGAGCGCCAGGCCCATCAGCTGGTGCCCGAGGCAGATGCCGAACAGCGGGATTCGTGCCGCGAGGAAGGCGCGGGTCGCTTCGATCGCGTAATCGCAAGCCGCCGGGTCGCCCGGGCCGTTGGACAGCACCACGCCATCCGGCCGCATGGCCAGCACGTCGGCGGCGGGCGTCTGCGGCGGCACCACGGTGACCTCGCAACCTTGCTCGGCGAGCAGGCGCAGAATGTTCAGCTTGGTACCGAAATCGTAGGCCACCACCTTGAAGCGCAACGCCGGCTGGTTGAATGCAGCGCGATCCAGGTCGTACATACCCTGGTTCCACACGTACGGCCTGGCAGTACCAACCACCTTGGCCAGATCCATGCCGCTCAGGCCTGGAAAGGCGCGCGCCTTGGCCAGCGCATCCGCCGCATCGACGCGTTCCCGCGCCACGATGCAACCGGCGAGCGCCCCCTTCACGCGCAAGATGCGGGTAAGCCGGCGCGTATCTATGCCGGCAATCGCCACCGTGCCATGACGAGTGAGGTAATCAGGCAGGCTTTCCTTGCTGCGCCAGTTGCTGGCGCGGCGCGGCACATCGCGTACGATCAAGCCGGCGGCATGCACGACGCTGGATTCGACATCCGCATCGTTGATGCCGGTGTTGCCGACATGTGGATAGGTCAGGGTGACGATCTGACGCGCATAGGAAGGGTCGGTGAGGATCTCCTGGTAGCCGGTCATCGCGGTGTTGAAGACCACCTCGCCGATGGTTTCACCGGCCGCGCCAGCGGCATGACCATGGAACATGCTGCCATCTTCGAGGGCAAGCAGAGCGGGTTGAGGCATTGCGATGTCCGCCTTTTGGGTGCAGCAAAGTCCGCAAGCCGCCGCATTGCTGGCTTGTGGTGCTTGAGAAGGAAACGATCTGGGCGGGTTGAAATGATAGGCTGAGCGCGGGTTTCTGTCCACCTCGCGCGAACTGAACCAGCACGCAGCGGGTCGGTTGACGCGACCCGGAGGGAGTTACACTAGACGTCATTGCAATAGAGCCGAATACCTCATGCGTGCCGCCGTACTGCTAGATCCCGCGCGCCTTCACCGCCCGGACACCACGGTGCGGCAGCAACCCTTTCCGTTCATGGTGGCGCACGGCCAGTTGCCGGACGAAGTACGCGCAGAGATCGATCACGATTTCCCGCGCTATGCCAGCGCCGGCTTCTTTCCGTACGACCCGGGCGAGTGTGGCCCGAGCATCAACGCACTGATCGAAAACATGACCTCGCCAGCGTTCGCTTGCGCTGTCGGACAGCGTCTGGGCATCGAGGACCTCGACCAGTATCCGACCCTCGTCACGCTGTGCCGCCTGCTCAACAAGCGCCACGGCACTATCCATACCGACAGCAAGTCGAAGATCGCCACCGCATTGATCTATCTGAACACGCAGTGGCCGGATACCAGCGACGGCTGCCTGCGCTTTCTGCATCGCATCGATGACATCGACAGTATGGTGGTGCCGGAACTGACACCCCTGTATGGCGAATTCGCGGTGTTCAAGCGTTGCGAGAATTCCTTCCATGGCCACCTGCCCTATGAAGGCGAGCGGCGCGTCATCCAGGTCGCCTGGCTGACCAGCGAGAAAGAAAAGTTGCGCAAGACCAAACGCGGAAAATTCTCCCGGGCCTTCAAGAAACTGGTCGGCCGGCTGGACACGAGGCTGGGCGCCGGCCGCGATCGCAACGCCTCGCATCGCGACTGAGGAAACCGCCTCAGTGTGAGGTGGCGATCACGTCATCAAGTTGCCAGTGACCTGGCTCACGACCAGCCAACCAGTACGCCGCCTGTAGTGCGCCACGCGCGAAGATCGAGCGATCGGTGGCGCGATGGATCAACTCCAGCCGCTCGCCATGTCCGACCAGCATGGCCGTGTGCTCGCCGACGATATCGCCGCCGCGCACCACCGCGAAACCGATGCTGCCTTCGTCCCGTTCGCCGGTCTGCCCATCGCGGCGATATACTGCGGCCGCTTCCAGCGTGGTCTGCCGTGCCTCAGCCGCGGCGCGGCCAAGCGCCAGCGCAGTGCCTGATGGCGCATCCCGCTTGCGGCAGTGGTGCACCTCGACAATTTCCAGATCCCACGCCGGCAGTGCCGCAGCAGCGCTCCGCAGCAGGCGCGCAAGTACGGCTACGCCGAGACTGAAATTGGCCGCGCGCAAGATCGCGATATGCTTGCCGGCCTCTGCGAGTCGTGCTTCCAATGCTGCATCGAGACCGGTCGTGCCGCTCACCAGCGCCGTCCCATGGATCTGGCAGTGATCGAGCGCCGCCGCCAACCCCGCCGCGCCACTGAAATCGATCACCACGTCGACGGCCGGCGCATGGCTCCAATCGTGCGCATAGCGCAACGGATTGGCAGCACCGGGAAACATCACCTCGCCGTCGCGTGTCGATTCCGGCACCACGACGGCATGGACCAAGGTGAAACGGGCATCGGCACCAAGCAGATCCAACAGCGCACGGCCCATTCGACCTGAAGCACCATTGATGGCGAGACGAACCGGACGTGTCATCGGTGGCGCTCCGGTGGAAGGCAAGAACGCTTCATGCAGTTACTTTCGACCAGAATTGCCTGACGCCATCGACCCAGCCCTTGGCGCGTGGCGTGTGCTTGCCGGCGTCGCTGTCGACAAAGGTGGCTTCCAGCGACTCCAGCAACTCACGCTGCTGCTTGGTCAGGTGTACCGGCGTTTCCAACACCACGCGACAGATCAGGTCGCCGTGCCGACTGCTGCGCACCGACTTCACGCCGCGACCGCGCAGGCGGAATTGGGTGCCGGTCTGCGTTTCCGGTGGAATGTTGATCGGTACCTCGCCGTCCAGCGTCGGTACCGGCAGCTCGGCGCCCAAGGCCGCCTGCGAGAAGCGGATCGGCAGCTCACAATACAGGTCGCTACCCTCGCGCTGAAAGATCGCATGCTCACGCACACGCACTTCCACGTAGAGGTCGCCAGCCGGCACGCCGGAAGGACCAGCCTCGCCCTGCCCGCTCAAACGGATGCGGTCGCCGTTGTCGACGCCTTCGGGGATCTGCACCGCCAGCGTGCGGGTCTCCTCGATGCGCCCTTCGCCGTGGCACTTTCTGCACGGCTTCTCGATGGTCTGGCCGGTACCGCCGCAATGCGGGCACGATTGCTGGATCGAGAAGATCCCATTCTGCATGCGCACCTGGCCATGGCCGTGGCAGGTCGCGCACTTGCTGACCTTGCCATCCTCCGAACCGCTGCCGTTGCAATGGTGGCAGTTGACCTGGGTGGGTATCTCGATCTGCCTGCTGACGCCAAACACCGCCTCTTCCAGATCGAGTTCCATGATGTAGCGCAGGTCGGCACCACGCCGCGGACGGCCGCGACCGCCGCCATTCCGACCGAAGATATCCCCGAAAATATCGCCGAAAATATCGCCCACATCGCCGAAACCGGCGCCCCCGCGACTACCCATGCCACCCTCGAAGGCAGCATGTCCATGCTGATCGTACATGGCCCGCTTCGAAGGGTCGGACAGCACTTCATAGGCCTCCTTGGCCTCCTTGAACTTGTCCTGCGCCGAGGGGTCGTCCGGGCATCGATCCGGATGGTATTTCATCGCCAGTCGACGGAAGGATTTCTTCAGTTCGACCTCACCGACACTGCGCTCGACACCGAGCACTTGGTAGTAGTCACGCTTGCTCATCATGCATCCACACCGCCTTGTTGCGCCCCTGCCAGCCGGTGCAGGTCGCGATCACATTCAGCACACAGCCCGCGCCGGGAAACCCCGGCGCGGGCTGTGTAGACAACCGTGCCGAGAACGGCTGCCGGCCGATGATTACTTGTCGTCCTTGACCTCGGTGAACTCGGCGTCCACCACGTCGTCGGGCTGCGCCGAGCCGCCGGGTGCGGACTGGGCACCGGCATCCCCGGGAGCGCCCCCCTGCGCGGCGGCATGCAGCGCCTGGGCGACCTGCTCCAGCCTTTCGACCTTACTCTCGATCGCTGCCTTGTCCTCGCCGTCCTTGACTTTTTCCAGGTCGGACAACGCGCCCTCGATGCTGCTGAGCTGATCCGGTGGCACCTTGCCACCGTGCTCCTTCAAGGCGCTGCGGGTGGCGTGCACCAACTGGTCGGCCTTGTTCCGGGTAGCCACCAGCTCGTGGAACTTCCTGTCCTCTTCCTTGTTCGCCTCGGCGTCGGAGACCATCCGCTGGATCTCTTCCTCGGACAGGCCGGAACCGGCCTTGATCTCGATCTTCTGCTCCTTGCCGGTCTTCTTGTCCTTGGCCGACACGTGCAGGATGCCGTTGGCGTCGATGTCGAAGGTGACCTCGATCTGCGGCATGCCGCGCGGTGCGGCGTCGATACCCTGCAGGTCGAACTTGCCCAGCGACTTGTTCGCGCTGGCGCGCTCGCGCTCGCCCTGCAGCACATGCACGGTCACCGCGGTCTGGTTGTCATCGGCGGTGGAGAAGGTCTGCGCCGCCTTGGTCGGCACGGTGGTGTTCTTCTCGATCAGCTTGGTCATCACGCCGCCCATCGTCTCGATACCGAGCGACAGCGGGGTCACGTCGAGCAGCAGCACGTCCTTGACCGAGCCGCCCAGCACACCGCCCTGGATCGCCGCGCCCACGGCGACGGCCTCGTCCGGGTTGACGTCCTTGCGCGGCTCCTTGCCGAAGAAATCCTTGACCGCTTCCTGCACCTTCGGCATGCGCGTCTGGCCACCGACCAGGATCACGTCGTTGATGTCCGAAACACGCAAGCCGGCGTCGTTCAACGCGGTACGACACGGCTCGATGGTGCGCTTGACGAGATCTTCCACCAACGCCTCGAGCTTGGCCCGGGTCAGCTTGATGTTCAGATGCTTCGGGCCCGACGCGTCGGCCGTCACGTATGGCAGGTTCACGTCGGTCTGATGGTTGGAGGACAGCTCGATCTTGGCGCGCTCGGCGGCATCCTTCAGGCGCTGCAGGGCAAGTGGATCCTTGCGCAGGTCGATGCCCTGCTCTTTCTGGAATTCCTCGACCAGATAGTCGATGACGCGCATGTCGAAGTCTTCGCCGCCGAGGAAGGTGTCGCCGTTGGTGGCCAGCACTTCGAACTGCTTCTCGCCATCGACTTCGGCGATCTCGATGATCGACACGTCGAACGTGCCGCCGCCCAAGTCGTACACGGCGATCTTGCGATCACCGCCCTTCTTGTCCAGGCCATAGGCCAGCGCGGCTGCGGTCGGCTCGTTGATGATGCGCTTGACGTCGAGGCCGGCGATCTTGCCAGCGTCCTTGGTCGCCTGGCGCTGGCTGTCGTTGAAGTAGGCCGGCACCGTGATCACCGCCTCGGTGATCGTCTCGCCGAGGTAATCCTCGGCGGTCTTCTTCATCTTCATCAGCACTTTCGCAGCAATCTCCTGCGGCGCCATCTTCTTGCCGTCGGAGGTCTGCACCCACGCATCACCGTTGTCGTGCGCGATGATGCCGAAGGGCACGATGTGCAGGTCTTTCTGCACCTCGGCATCGGTGAATTTGCGGCCAATCAGGCGCTTCACCGCATAGAACGTATTCTTCGGGTTGGTCACGCTCTGGCGCTTGGCCGAGGCGCCCACCAGCACTTCACCGTCCTTGTTGAAGGCGACGATGGATGGCGTCGTGCGATCGCCTTCCGAGTTTTCGATGACCTTGGTCGTACTGCCGTCCATCACGGCCACGCACGAGTTGGTGGTGCCCAGGTCGATACCGATGATCTTGCCCATGAGTAAGCTCCAAATTCATTTGCGGCCTCGGCGGCCGCGCTAGTTTCCAGATGGGGGTCTGCCGAGGCGATTCAATGCCGGCAAGGCCTCCGATGCGATTTCGTCATGTTCGTCGGGCGCCGTTCAGGCCGCTGACGAAACATGTGTCCTCAGTCCTTGGCGACGGCGACCAACGCCGGGCGCAGCAGCCGATCGTTCAGCACGTAGCCTTTCTGCAACACGCTGACCACCGTACCCGGCGTCTTACCTGGGGCCTCGACCATGCTCACCGCATGATGGCGTTCTGGATCGAGCGGCTGGCCCAGCGGATCGATCTGCACCATGCCGTGACTCTCGGCCACTTTCAGTAGCGACTTCAGGGTCAGGCTGATGCCCTCGCGCATGGATGCCAGATCACCACCCTCGACCGCCAGGCCGCTCTCCAGCCCGTCATACACCGGCAGCAACTCGTTCAACAATTTCTCGTTGGCGAACCGGCGGGCCTGCTCCAGGTCGCGATGCAGGCGGCGGCGCTGGTTCTCGATTTCGGCCTTTTCGCGCAACACGGTTTCCCGCAATTCGGCATTGCCGGCTTCCAGCTCGGCCACGCGGTTCTGCAACTGCGCAAGCTCGTCGGCCATGGGCACATCCGTTGCACCCGGGTCGAGCGATTCGCCATGCAGCTGGGGATCGTTGTTTTGCATGCATCACTCCAAACAAAAGTCCACGACTGGCACGAATGCCCGCCATCCAATTGAAGAAAACTCCGCCTCTTGCGCCGGTTATAGGGTCGTCGCGACGCGATTCAAGGCATTGCTCAACAATCCGGCCGTCGCCTGCACCACCGGGATCACCCGTTCATACGCCATCCGGGTCGGGCCAATCACCCCAACCGCACCGAGCATGCGGCCCTGGGCGCCATAGCTCGCCGTCACGATGCTGCAACCATCCAGCGCCGCGAAGCCCGATTCCTCGCCGATGAACAACCGCACACCGGGAGCCTTGGCGCACACCTCCATCAATTGCAGCAATTCGTTCTTCTGCTGGAACGCATCAAACAATTCCCGCAACCGCTGCATGTCGGCCAACTCGGCACAGGCCATCAGGTTGGTCTGGCCACTGACCAGCACGTCGGCAGCGCTGGGTTGCGGTGCGAACGACGCCGTCGCCAGCTCCATCGTGCTGGCCAGCAGGCGGTTGAGCTCGCTGCCGGTCGCACGGACCTCGGCCAGCAGATGCGCGCGAATATCATCCACGCGCAGACCGGCAAAATGGTTGTTGAGGTAGTTTGCAGCCTTCTCCAGCTCGCGGCTGGCCAAGGGTTTGGCCAACTGGACGATACGGTTCTGCACCTGGTTGTCCGACAGCACCAGGATCACCAGCACCCGTGCGTCCGGCAATGGCACGAAATCGATATGCCGCAGCGGAAAGTCTGCCTGGCGCGGTACCGTCACGACCCCGGCGAACCGGGTCATCGCCGAGAGCAAGGTAGAGACGTTGCCGAGCAGATCCCTCGTGGTCGTCGGCCCCGGCGGCAACTCGCTTTGCAATCGCGCCATCTCCGCGCGCGGCAGCGGCTGCAATTCAATCAGACTGTCCACGAACAGGCGCAGTCCGCGCGGCGTTGGCACGCGACCGGCCGAGGTATGCGGCGAGGCGACCAGGCCCGCATCCTCCAGGTCGGCCATGATGTTGCGAATCGTCGCCGGACTCACATCCAGGCCAGAGGAACGCGACAACGTGCGCGAACCGACCGGCTCGCCGTCGACCAGATACTGGGCGATCAACGCGCGCAACAGGCGGCGGGCGCGGGCATCGAGATCGTGGCCATGTGGATTGATCATGTCTGTAGCAATTCCTGAGACCAGACAGAAATAAGGTCTGCGCGCGCAGCTTGCAAGCGAAAACGGTGTTTTGGCCCGCTGGGCTCCCGCTACAATCTCCCCACCCCATCACCGACCTGCCCATGCTCACTTCGCTTTACGTCCGCCATTTTGCCGTCGTCGAGGTTGCCGAGGTAGCGTTCGGTCCTGGTCTGACCGTGGTCAGCGGCGAAACCGGCGCGGGCAAATCGCTGCTGGTCGATGCGTTGATGCTGCTTGCCGGCGCGCGCGCCGACAGCACCATGGTGCGAGCAGGCAGTGACCGCGCCGAACTGGCCGCAGAGTTCGACCTGACCGACCTATACGAGGCACGGGAATGGTTGCGCCGGGAGGAGCTCGACGAAGACGGCGGCTGCCAACTTCGGCGGGTACTGCGTGCCGAGGGCAGCTCCAAGGCCTGGATCAATGGTCGCCCGGCCAATGCACGCCAGCTCGGCGAGCTGACCTCCCTGCTGGTGGAGATCCATGGCCAGCATGAGCATCAGGCGTTGTTGTCGCGCCCACATCAGCTTGCCTTGCTGGACGCCTACGCCGGTCACGACGAACTGCTCGCGCAGGTTCGCCTGCATGCGCGGCAGTGCCACGAATTGAACCAGCGCATCTACAAGCTCAGCGGTGGCGAGGATCGCGAGCAGCGTATCGAACTGCTGCGCCATGAGCTGGACGAGCTGGAAAAATGGGCACTGCCCCCCGCCAAACTAGCCGAACTCGAAGCCAGCCACAGACGCCTGGCCAACGCCGGGCGGCTGGCCGAAGGCAGTGCCGGCATCGTCGAATGGCTCGACGGTGATGGTGAGTTCGCGCTGCGCCGCATACTGGGCCGGGCGCATGCCGAACTCGACAAGCTGGCGGCCCTCGACGACAAACTGGCTCCCTTGCTGGAGATGTTGGACAACGCCGGCATCCAGTTGGGCGAGGCCGCCGATGGCCTGGGACGCTATGCGCAGAGCGTCGACCTGGACCCCGACCGTTACGCCGAGGTCGATCAGCACCTGAGCCACTTGCACGCGCTGTCGCGCCGCCATCGGCTACCGCCGGAGGAGCTGCACGAGAAGCTGGTTGCGGTGCGCGCAGAGCTGACCGCACTGGAAGGTGCCGGCAACGTCCTGGAACAACTGGCGATCCAGCAACAGCATCTGCGCGACGAGTACGCCCGGACGGCAACCAGGCTCAGCCAGTCGCGCACGGCAGCCGCCAACAGGCTTGGTGGGGAGGTAACGGTCTTGCTGGGCGAGCTGGGCATGGCGGGTGGCGTGTTGCAGGCCGAACTGGAGTCGCTGGATGCGGACGAACCCGATGTGCAAGGGCGGGAACGCTGCGAACTGCTGGTCAGCGCCAACCCCGGCCAACCACCCCGGCCACTGCGCAAGGTCGCCTCCGGCGGCGAACTGGCACGGATCAGTCTGGCGATCGAAGTCGCCACGCTCGGCAAGGACACGATTGGTAGCATGATCTTCGACGAGGTCGACAGCGGCATCGGCGGTGCGGTGGCCGAAGTGGTCGGGCAGAAGTTGCGCGCGCTGGGCACCCAGCGCCAGGTGTTGTGCGTGACTCACCTGCCGCAGGTGGCGGCGCAAGGCCATGCCCACCTGCGGGTGAGCAAGCACAGCGATGGCGACGCGACCCGCACCCAGATCGAGCAGCTCGATGCCACCGGCCGTCGCGCCGAGCTGGCACGCATGCTCGGCGGCGTCGAGATCACCCGGGCAACCCGTGCGCACGCAAAGCAGATGCTGGAACGCGCGCAGGCCGACTGAACGCGTTCTGCTGCCCGACTCCGGGACACTTCTGACCACCGGTCATCTGGTTTTGTGGCTGTTGCTGCAGGCAACGACATAGCATGGACCTCGCCTGCGCGCTGGGCAATCCCTGCGTACACCTGCACATTTTGTTGCGAAGCAGCAAGGAAACCCCGGGGCACCCTCAGCAAAACCGGGAATTTTTCCAATAGCAGAAACGTGAATACATTGTTACGATGGTGTCATCGATGGGGGGGAGCCGCCATCGTGAGATGGCGGATCAGGGCCCCGTGGGGACGGTGGTTCTGAAAAGCGGCAGGACGCCGTTTCGCCGCTACCTGGCGCCGCATTCCGGCGTGCATGAAGCTTGGTGCACGTCGACAGACAGGTAGGGGAGCAGCCGTGAGTGGACAGGAGTCCGCTTCGCGGCTTTTTTTTGCCGGCTTCGCCCGAATCCGCCCGCCAGTCCTGGACGCCGCAGCTCAGCCCTTGCGGTGACGCTGCTTTGTTCGCACGTAAAGCACCAGGCTGTGATCCTCGATCACGTAGCCGTGCCTGGCGGCGATCTCGTGCTGCAATCGCTCGATTTCCTCGCTGACGAACTCGATGACCTTGCCGTTGTCCACATCAATCATGTGGTCGTGATGTTTGCCGCGATCGAGTTCATAAACAGCCTGGCCACCCTCGAAATTATGCTTGACGATGATGCCGGCCGCTTCGAACTGGGTAAGTACCCGGTATACCGTCGCCAGTCCAATATCTTCCTGGTGGGCGAGCAGGTTCTTGTAGACGTCTTCGGCGGTGAGGTGTTGTACCCCCTCCTCGTCGAAAATCTGCAGGATACGCATACGCGGATGGGTCACCTTGAGCCCGACCCTGCGCAGCTCCTTGGTTTCCTGTTCCATGACCCCTCTCCACCCACAGCGATCTCAATCCGGTAGTGTATCATCTGACACTTTTACGACCCTGGACGCAACACGCATGCAAAAGCTGATCATCTTGCTGGTTATCGCCATGCTGGCGCTATCCGTCGCCGGCTGCCATATCGCCTACACGCCGGACGTGCAGCAGGGCAACTTGCTCGACAAGAAGATGGTCGACCAGCTCAAGCCGGGCCTGACCAAACATCAGGTGCTGGTCCTGCTCGGCACACCCTCGGTCAGCACACCGTTTGACCATGGCCGGTGGGATTACGTCTCCACCCAGGCCAAGCGTGGTGGCCCGGTCAAAGTACGGACGTTCACGCTGACCTTCAACAACGACACGCTGGTGCGCACCGAGGGCGATTTCTTCGCCAAGAACGATCAACAGTTGATCAAGGAAAGCCAGAAATACAACTCGAGCTACCCGGTGAACGAGACCAAGGGCGACAAGAGTACGTCACCGGATGACAACAAGAACGGCGGCGGCCTGGGTCAGGGCACCGATAACGGGCATTGAGTCCAGGCCGGAACTGGTGCGCCATGGCAGCGTGCGTCAGGCTGCACTTCAGCGGGTACGCCGTCGACGCGCCTCCTTCGGGTCGAGCGCGAGTGGTCGATAGATTTCGATGCGGTCTCCATCACGCACGAGCTGATCCGGTGTGACCTTGTGCCCGAAAATACCCAACCGGGCGGCATGGATCGCTCCGGCTGGCAGCGACGACTCCATCCCGCAGGCCTCGATCGCGCACATGACCGTACTGCCCTCACGCAGCTCTACCCGACGCCGCTCAATCCACGATTGCGGACCGGCATAAACCACCTCGACGGTGATGCTGTGCTCAACCATACACACGCTCGGCCTCACGACAAAAATCATCGACCATGCGCCCGGCCAAGCCCTGGAAACCAAGCTTCAATGCGCTGCCACCAAGCCTGCCCGCATAGTCGAAATCAAGTGCAAAAGCGACCTTGCAACCGGCATTGCCCAGTGCGATGAAATCCCATACGCCTTCGAGACTGCGAAACGGGCCGTTGACCAGGCTGATCTGCAAGCGCCGGGGTGGTTCGACCACGTTGCGTGTGGTGAAGCTATGGCGGAATCCGGCAAATTTCAAATCTAGGCGCGCTACCAACGCATCATCACGGCGTTCGAGAATCTCGGCTCCCACACACCAGGCAAAGCGCTTTGGGTATGCTTCAACCTCATTCACCAGGTCGAACATCTGCGCGGGCGAATACTTCACCAGCGCGCTGCGACGAATTTCAATCACGACAACCCTCGATGGTTTCTGCATTCATCCATGAATGCGAGAATCAACAAGCAGCCATCCATGGCTGCATCCTTCATAGACGCCGGCCTTGATGGGCTGGCAGGCCAAGCGGCTGCTCAGTGCTGCGAAGTTTAACGGACATGGCAAAAACGAAGGACAAGGACAAGAAAGGCGGAGGCACCATCGCACTCAACAAGCGGGCGCGTTTCGAGTACCACATCGACCAGCGCTTCGAGACCGGCGTCGCACTGCAGGGCTGGGAGCTGAAGGCGCTGCGTGCCGGGCGCATCAATTTTGGCGACAGTTACGCCGTGGTCCTGAAGAACGAGGTCTTCCTGGTCGGCTGCTCGATTCCGCCGTTGATCAGCGCGTCGTCGCACGTGATCGCCGAGGATCGGCGCACACGCAAGCTGTTGCTCCACCGCAAGGAGATCGACCAGTTGGTCGGTGCCGTCGAACGTAAGGGCTACACCCTGGTGCCTACCGCGATGTACTGGAAGGGCAACAAGGTGAAAGTCGAGATCGGCCTGGCACGCGGCAAGCAGGAACATGACAAACGCGACACGGAAAAGCAGCGCGACTGGCAGATCGAGAAGCAGCGGACCATGCGCTCGCACAACCGCGCGTCATGACCCCTGCACGATCCTGAAAAGCCGCAAATCGTGTGGCTCTCCAGGTATCTCACTCGCGTTCCTCTCAGGCGAACGGATCATCCAGCACGATGGTGTCCTCACGATCCGCACCGGTAGCCACCAGCGCCAGACGGCAGCCCGAAAGCTCCTCCACTGCACGCAGATAGGCACGGGCCGCAGGCGGTAGCCGGTTCCACTCGCGGATCCCGGCGGTCGATTCCTGCCAACCCGGAAACTCGAGGTAGACCGGCTTGCACTCGTCCCAGCCATCGGCGTCGAGCGGCGCCAACTCACGGCGCTTGCCGCGGTATTCGTAGGCGATGCAGACCTTGATGCTGTCCAACCCGTCGAGCACATCGAGCTTGGTGATGGCCAGGCCGTTGATACCGTTGATCTGGGTGGCGCGCTTGAGCGCGACCAGGTCGATCCAGCCGCAGCGGCGCGGGCGTCCGGTGCTGGCGCCGAATTCGTCACCCTTCTTGCGCAGCAGCTCGCCCATGTCGTCGTTGAGCTCGGTCGGGAACGGACCGCTGCCCACCCGCGTTGCATAAGCCTTGCAGATGCCCAGTACGTAATCGATGTCCTGCGCGCCCACGCCGGTGCCGGCGAGCGCACCGCCGATGGTGGTATTGCTGGAGGTGACATACGGGTAGGTGCCGTGGTCGATGTCGAGCAGTGCCCCCTGCGCGCCCTCATACAGGATGTTGCCGCCATCCTTGCGCACGTCGTGCAAGATGGTGGCGACATCATCGACCAGCGGACGGATGTACTCACCCCAGGCCAGCGCGTTGTCCAGCACCTCCTGATAGTCGACCGGTGCGGCCTTCAACCACTGGGTGAGGATGAAGTTGTGGTAGTCGACCGCAGTCTTCAGCAGTGCCGGCAGCTCGTGCGGGTACATCAGGTCAGCCACGCGGATCGAGCGGCGGGCGACCTTGTCCTCGTACGCCGGGCCGATGCCGCGACCGGTGGTGCCGATGGCCTTGCCGCCAGCGGCGATCTCGCGCGCTTTGTCGAGCGCGATGTGGTACGGCATGATCAGCGGCGTGGCCGGGCTGATCTTGACCCGTGAGCGCACCTCGACGCCGTTGGCTTCCAGCTCGGCGATCTCCTGGATCAGCGCCTCGGGCGAGAGCACTACGCCGTTGCCGATCAGGCACAACGCGTCATCACGCAGGATGCCCGAGGGGATCAGGTGCAGCACGGTCTTCTTGCCCTTGATCACCAGCGTATGGCCAGCGTTGTGGCCACCCTGGAAACGCGCCACGGCACTGACCCGCTCGGTCAGCAAGTCGACAATTTTGCCCTTGCCTTCGTCGCCCCACTGCGCGCCCAGGATTACTACTGACTTGCCCATGTGAACTCTCGTCTCGTGGTTGATACCCCGTTGCGGGGCGATGTCGGTCACTGGCGGTCGCCCCGATCAAGGCGGCGACCACAGTCGACACCTACTGTTTTTTCGGTGAGGGATCGCCGAAGTAGCGCAGGAAGGGCGAATCCGGCGTGAGCACCAGCACGCCCCTGCCATCTTCCATCGATGCCCGATACGCGGCCAGGCTGCGATAAAAGGCATAAAACTCCGGGTCCTGGCTGTAGGCGTGCGCATAGACCTCCGCGGCCTGCGCATCGCCCTCGCCTTCCACCTTGGCGGCATCACGGTTGGCATCGGCCTTCAATACCTGTGCCTGACGATCGGCGTCGGCCTTGATCTTGGCGGCCGACTCCTGGCCGGTGTAACGCAATTCGTTGGCCAGTTGCAGGCGCTCGGCGCGCATCCGCTTGTATACCGATTCGCTGACCTCGTTGGGCAGGTCGATACGCTTGATGCGCACGTCGACCACGGCGATGCCCAGGTTCTTTCGCGTCGACGCGTCGGTTTGCGCGCGTACCCGCTCGGTGATGTCCTTGCGCCCGCCCGAGATCAGGTCAGGCAAGGTACGTGCGTTGAACTCGAATCGCAAGGCGTCCTTCACGATCGGTGTCAGTCGCTGCTCCGCCTGCAACTGGTCGCCACCAGTCGCCCGGTAATACATCGCATTGTCGACGATGCGCCACTTGACGTAGAAATCGACGTTGACACTCTTCTTCTCGGAGGTGAAATAGCGCTCCGGTGGCGCATCCAGCGACAGGATACGCTTGTCGAAATGGATCACTTGCTGGAGCACCGGCAGCTTGAAATGCAGCCCTGGCTGATAGTCGGTCTGCACGATGCGGCCAAACTGCAGCACCAGAGCACTGTGGCCTTCTCTGACGACGAACATGCTGTTCAGACCAAGCAGGATCAGCACGAAGGCGATGACGGCGGCGAAGGTCCTGTTCATCACTGTGCCCTCTTGTCGGTCGTGCTGCCGGCCGATGGCGGCGCCGACACGATCGCGCCAGCCTGGGCTGCCCCTACAGCGCCCGCAGAGCCTCGCGATGACGGCAGATTGATGATGTTGCGACCGCCCGAGCTGTCGATCACCTTGGTGTTGTGCTTCATCACCTGTTCCATCGTCTCCAGCCACAACCGCTTGCGAGTTACCTCCGGCGCCGCCTTGTACTGAGCCAGCAACAGGTCGAAGCGCGCCGTGTCGCCCACCGCGCGGGCGACACGCTCGGCCTTGTAACCGGCGGCCTCGGCCGCGATCCGGGCTGCCTCGCCGCGTGCCACCGGAACGATCTTGCTGGAGTAGGCCAACGCGCTGTTCTCGATGCTCTGCTTGTCTTCGCGGGCCTTGTTTACGTCGTCAAAGGCATCCTTCACTTCATCCGGCGGCGACACGTTCTGGAAGCTGACTTCGGTCACGCGCAGGCCCGAGTCGTAGGCGTCCAGCGTTTTCTGCAATGCCTGCTGCGCCTCGGTGACCAGACTGGCGCCGGCCGCCGACAAAACCTGATCCATGTCGCTGCCACCAATCACACCGCGCACGGCCGCTTCGGCGGCAGCACTGATGGTCCCGTCCGGGTCATTCAGGGAAAACAGGTATTTACGCGAATCGTCCACCTGATACTGCACGGTGAAATCGATCGTGATGATGTTTTCGTCGCGGGTCAGCATGGCTACCTTGTCGTTGACCGAGCGAATCCGCGTGGCCTCGACCTTGGTGACCGACTCGATCGGCTGCGGAAACTTCAAGTGCAGGCCCGGCGCCAGCGTACGCGCATACTGCCCGAAACGCAGCACCACGCCCTGTTCGCGCGCGCCCACGATGGTGTAGCTGCTGAACAGCAGGCCCACCACCACCAGCACCAGAATGCCAGTGAGGATGCCGCCGGGGCCCTGGCCGAGCTTTCCCCCGCGCTTCCTGAGCTTGTCCAGCAAGTCGTCCAGCGGCGATTTGCCGGATGCGCGCTTGCGGTTCCACGGATCATTTTGCCCACTTTTTCCAGGTTCATTCCACGCCACGAATCAGTCTCCTTGGAGCCGTCGGGAGGCCGGCAACGACGGCCGGAACATGCCTTGCGCCATTGCGGCGAACCCGCTCACGGCACGGAATACGCCACGCACCTTGGCGAAGCGCACAAACGACGTGCATTCTAGCAGAGCCTGCCGGGATCGTCCGTCCGGATCAGCATCAGCTGGCCTCGCTCAGCAGCTCGCGCAGCAAACGCGCTTCGGCCGCATCGCCACTACTGAGCGGAGCGACCACGCTGCGTGGCGCGTCGATGTGCAATTGCCAGCCATGCTCGTCGACCGTCTCCTCGCTGATCGCACCAGCAGCTTTCAGCCGCGCATGCAGGCGTCCCGCCGAGAGCGGCAGGTGCAGCGGCGAGTGGACCCTGTCACCACCCAGCACTTCACCCAGAGCCTGGCGCAGCAAATCAAGGCCGGCGCCGGTCGCCGCCGACAGCCATACCCGCACCGGTTTACCGGTACCGTCGCGCTCGATCCGCGGCTCGCTGCCGGCCAGGTCGATCTTGTTCATCACGTGAAGTTGTGGGACGTCGCCGGCGTCGATCTCCTCGAGCACATGGTCGACCACCTGATGCAGCCGCGCGCGCTCCTCGTCAGCCGCATCGCTGACATGCAGCAGCAGGTCGGCATCACGCGCCTCGGCCAGCGTCGCGCGAAAGGCCGCGACCAGGTCGTGCGGCAGCTCGCGGATGAAGCCGACGGTATCGGCGATCACCGCCGGGCCGCAGCTCAGATCATCCAGCTTGCGCACGGTGGGATCGAGCGTGGCGAACAACTGGTCGGCAGCGTAAACATTGCCCGTAGTCAGCGCATTGAACAGAGTCGACTTGCCGGCGTTGGTATAGCCGACCAAGGCCACCCGCGGCACCGTGTTGCGCAGCCGCGCACGACGTTGCTGGCCGCGCTGGGTCTGGACCTTCTCCAGGCGTTTGGTCAGCACCTTGACGCGTATGCCGAGCAGGCGACGGTCGGTTTCCAGCTGGGTTTCGCCCGGGCCGCGGTTACCGATGGCCCCACCGCGCTGGGCGTCCAGGTGGGTCCAGCCGCGCACCAGGCGGGTGGCCAGGTGCTTGAGCTGGGCCAGTTCCACCTCCAGTTTGCCTTCGTGCGAGCGGGCACGCTGGGCGAAGATGTCGAGGATCAGGCCGGCGCGATCGACCACGCGCACCCCCAGGTGCTTTTCGAGGTTGCGCTCCTGCACCGGGGTCAGCAGGTGGTCGACCAATACCAGATCAGCCTCCAGCGCACGCGCAGCCTCGGCGACCTCGTCGGCCTTGCCGCTGCCGATGTAGTAACGCGGGCTGGGATCCTCGACGCGGGCACTGATCACGCCAAGCACCTCGGCACCGGCGGATTTTACCAGCTCGGTGAATTCTTCCGCCCGCCGCGCCGTGTCGCCCTCGCCGCGAGCATGCGGCAAGACGAGGATGGCGCGATCGCCTTTCTTTTGACGGTCAAACACGAGTGGGCATGATCCTTCGGGAGCAGACCACCTTCATGCGGGCTGATCGCCTGTGTATCAAGCGCTGGCGTCAGCCGTCGTCGATGCGTCCGCCTGCGGGTCGTTGCCTTCGTGACCGTCGTGGCCATTGCCGATGTGCACGTTGCGGCTCGGCACCACGGTAGAGATCGCGTGTTTGTAGACCATCTGGCTGACCTGGTTGCGCAGCAACACGACGAACTGGTCGAACGACTCCACTGTTCCCTGCAATTTGATGCCGTTGACCAGATAAATGGCCACCGGCACCCGCTCGCGCCGCAACGCGTTCAAAAATGGATCCTGCAAAGATTGCCCCTTGGACATTTTTTCTTCTCCCCGGCCGCGAACAGACCGGAGAAAAAACGCCAACGGCGCCCCGGCCCAACATCACTGGATGTTAACCGCTTTCAAATGCTTGATGAAAGAAGATTTTTGCATCACGCAGCAGACCCGATCAGGTTGGCGACATCGGGCTGCCCGATCCGTCGACAAACAGCCTCACGGCCGCGCCGGCACGATCAACCAGGCCAGGCTGCTCCGACTCGAACATGCGGACGCCATGATCACTGCGCAGCCAGGTGATCTGCCGCTTGGCCAACTGCCGGGTGGCGAAGATCGCGCGGTCGCGAAACTCGGCCGCGTCGATCCGACCGTCCAGGTGTTCCCACGCCTGCCGATAGCCGACGGCGCGAATTGCCGGCAGGTCGGCGTGAAGGTCGCCGCGCGCCCGCAACGAACGCACTTCGTCCAGGAAACCTTGCTCCAGCATCGTATCGAAGCGCGCAGCAATGCGCTCGTGCAGCACGCGGCGGTCAACCGGCAGCAGCGCCAGCTTGAGCACCCGCCACGGGAAGCGCGCCCGCATGCCAGCGTGCTGCAATTCGGACAATGGCCGGTCGGTCAATTCGAATACCTCCAGCGCCCGCTGCAGCCGCTGCGTGTCATTGGCCCCGATACGGCGAGCGGCGAGCGGATCGACCTGTGCCAGTCGCGCGTGCATCGCGGGCCAACCGCGTTGCCGGGCCTCGGACGCCAGCCGCGCACGCGTGGCCGGATCGGCTTCAGGCAGGTCGGACAAGCCCTGCTGCAAGGCGCGGAAGTACAGCCCGGTGCCGCCCCCCAGCAATGGTACCCGGCCCCGCGCGCTAATCTGGCGCATCACCGCCAGCGCGTCGGTGCGAAAGTCCGCCGCGGAATACGGTTGAGCGGGGTCGCGGATATCGACCAAGGCGTGGGGGTAGCGCGCCAGTGTGGCCGCATCGGGTTTGGCCGTGCCGATGTCCATCCCGCGGTAGACCAGGGCCGAATCGACGCTGACCAACTCCAGCATGAAACGATCGCTCAGTGCGCACGCCAGCGCGGTCTTGCCGGAGGCGGTGGGACCCATCAGGAAGATGGCAAGCGGGCGACGGTCGACAGGCATGCATAGATTGTAAGCAAGGCGGCGCCGTTTCACCGCAACACGCGCGCGGCAACCATGGCGGTCAGCTGTGCCTCAGTCGTCGCACTACCCAGCCACGCGTCCAGACGCGGCAGCATACTCGCGTCAGTTTTCAGAACTTGCCGACGCAGGCGCCACACTGGATGCGGACGCCGGCGCCGCCGCAGTCGCAGCCGGTGCGGGCATTGCGTTTGCAGCGCTGTGATGTGATTTTTCGTATTCGCGTTGCTGCTCGAGCAATTTGTCGAGGTCCTGCTCGTTCTCCTCGCTTTCGTTGGTACCTTGCAGTTCCTGGATCGCCGAAAACGGCGGATTGCCGTAGTAGATCTCGTACAGGCGGTGCTGACGATACGCATCGCGCACGAACGTGTAGGGGTCAAAGGCCGAATCGAGTATCGCGTCGTCTGACAGCACGCTGGCGCGCACGGTCACCAGGTAGAACAAGCCAGGCGCATACTCCGCATGCCACTTCAGGCTGTGCTCGCGTACGTACCAGACCGTCGGGTCGAAGTAGCTATCCACCGGCAGCCGCCACACGTCGCGTACGCTACTCGGCCCGATCAACGGCAGTACCAGATAGGGTCCCTCGCGCACGCCCCAGTGCGCGAGTGTCACCCCGAAATCGGTGGCATCGGCAGGCAACTTCATGGCGGTAGCCGGGTCGAAGAAGCCGAGCAGGCCGACTGTGGTGTTGATCACGAAACGCACCGTTGATTGCAGCGCCGGCTCGGGGCGGCCCTGCAACACCTCGTTGATGATCGTGATCGGCGTACGCAGGTTGGCGAAGAAGTCGCTGATGTGCTCGCGTCCTTTCGGCCGCGTGACCCTGACGTAGGCCCTGGCAACGGGCCGCATGACGTATTTGTCCGCGACCCTGTTGAACGCGAACATCTTGCGGTTGAAGCCCTGATACGGGTCATCGGTACCTGCAGGTCGCGGCGGTGCTACGGCACAGGCCGCGAGCACGAACGCCAGGCTGGCGACGATGGCCGCTCGCGTGAGACGTGACCAACAACTCCGTAGCGGTAGCATAGGGCCGTAGGTAGGGGCGACATGACACGAATGCAAGGATGGGCCGACAGATTCCAAAGTCGGGTGCGCGGGCGTAGTCGATCAGGCGGTGTCCGACAGCGCGTACAGCATCGAGGGCAAAAACACGAACGTGGACGCGAGTACGCCGAGCAGGCTCAAAAGCAACAGCAGGCCCATGCTGGCGGTACCCGGATTGTCGGAAACTGCCAAGGTGCCGAACGCGGTTCCGGTTGTCAACGCGGAAAACAGGATGGCGCGCGCCGTGGGTGACCCGAGGAACTGCAGATTGCCGTTACGCCAATTCATCACGAAATAGACATTGAATGACACGCCCACGCCCAGCAACAACGGCAAGGCAATGATGTTGGCGTAATCGATGGACAGGCCGCCCAACCCTGCGAAGAGCGCCGTCAGCAGCGCCGACATCAACAGCGTCGCCAGCACCAGCGCCGCATCGCGAACCCGCCGCAGCACGATCAAGAGTACGACCGCGATGGCAAGCGCCGCGTACAGCGCCGCCTGACGAAACGATCCCAGAATCGTGTTGGCCGACTCGATCGTGTCGATCGCCGGACCCAACGCGTCTGGTGCTGCCGACCGTACCGCCTGGACAAAGCGCCGCAGCCCTGCCGTCTTTTGCGCCTGCGCGGTAGGCGTGACCTGGACGCGAACCCGTCCATCCCGGGTAAACCAGTCGCGTTTGATTTCGGGCGGCAGCCCCTGGAGCGTGATCGGCGTCGCCGACAGCGAGCTTTTCAGCTGCGCCAGGGTTGTCGGGAGAAACCGCGACAGCGCCCGATTTGCCAGCAGCAGTGTAGACGCGGGGGCCTCCGCCAGCTGCCCCAATGCGTTCCCGATGCGCAACAGCGGTGACTCGGACGCCAACTCACTGGCGATGCCGGTAGCCTCGTCATGCGAGTGCCGCGCGGCCTGCCTCAGTTGATCGACAGTCGGCGCCGGCAAGTTCGTTGGGGGATCGGTGACTGAGAACATCAAATCCGAGGCTTGTTGAATCTGGCCCAGTTTCGCAGCTTGGTGCTGCGGGACGAAGTCCGCACCGGAAACGACTTGCGCTACCTCCGGCAGCTCACTCAAGCAGGCGCTGAGCGCCCGCGCATCCGCCAGGTCCCTGACCAGCACATTGATCGTAAACGGGTTGGTGGTCGGATTGCCGCGCAACGAAGTCAGGGTGCGCATCGCTTCACTGTCGGCGCGCTGGGTGTGCAACGGGTTCGCATCGAAGGGCATGATGAAGACACCGTAAAGGCCGCCCGCCGCCAGCAGCGCAAAGGCCGCCAGTACCGGTCGTCGGTGTCGCGCCAGCCAGGCATCTGCACGGGCTCCGCCGGGAAGTGGCGCGCCTTCGCGCTGCGGCCCGCGCGCGGCAAGCAGCACCAGCAGTGCTGGCAGGATCGTCAACGTGCACAGCAAAGCCACCAGCATGCCGACACCAGCGATGATGCCCAATTCGGCCACGCCGGTAAACCCGGTGGGTGCGAAAGCCAGGAACCCGCACGCGGTAGCAAGCGCCGCCAGACCGATCTGTGCGGCGACTTCGAGCGCGGTTGCGTGCAGCGTGTCCGCGAATCGGCGGTCGCTGCGTTGGCGCGCTTGCAAGCGCACGCTGAACTGGATACCGAAGTCCACCGCGAGGCCGACAAACAACACGGTAAAAGCTACCGACACCAGGTTCAGGCGACCGATCGCGAGGGCGGCGAAACCTAACGTGTACATCAAGCCGGCGATCAGGGTCAGCACAACCGGAACGATCAACCGCCACGAGTGCAACGCCAGCACCAGCCAGATCAACAGCAATAAGGCACTGCCCAGGAGCATCGGCAGGACGCCCTCGGTCAGCGAGTGGAATTGCTCGTCGGAGAGTGGTACGGAACCGGTGTAGTCGACCCGCACGCGTCCCGCTTTCACCTCGGGCAGGCTATCGGCGATGCGCACCATCGCCTGCGTAGCCACGGCCCCAGGCTCCAGTACATGGTGATTGAGCGCGGGATGGATAGGCACGAGCTCTACGGGGCCGCTGGCAGCGACCAGCTTGGGTACCAGCAGGGCCTGCCAGGACAGTGGCGCGTAGTGCCCCGCCAGTGCGTATTCAAGCGTCCGCGCGACATGGCCGAGTGCCGCATCGTAGGCTGTCAGCCCGCCACCCATCCCGTGGCGTACGCCTTCGACCAACAAGTCCAAGCCGTTGAAAAGACCGCGCCCGGACGGATCGATCGCCAACGGTCCCAGCAGAGGTTGCGCCTGCAGCATCCGGTTGATGACCTCGCTCAGGTCCGAGCGCGGCAGCAGCAGCAACCCCTCATGGTCCAGAAAGGGACTGATGCCGGGCGTAGCTACCGCGGGAAACAGGCGCGGATTCGCAGCGAGTTTGTGTGCCAACGCGGTCGCCGTGTCGCGAGCTTCCTCCACGGTCGGGGCGCGAACAACGGCGACCAGCGTGTCGCTGAATTGAGGGAATTCCTGCGTGAACCGTATGCTTCCCTGGCGCCACGGCAGTTGGCTCGAAAACAGGTGATCGGTGTCGGTGTCGATGCCGAGATACGCACGGGTGGCAGCCGCGCTGAGCAACAGCAGCAACAGCGCCAGCAGGACCACAATGAGCGGGTACTGGCCGCTACGGTCCACCAACCAAACCAGACCGCGTCGAACAGTCTTCGCCACAAAAGCCTCTTTCGTTCGTCCTTTCGAGAATCGGTAGCATGCGCCGGAGGAAACACGCGCCCTTGGAATAACGCCATGATCGACCGAGCACCCGAGCAGGCGCAAGCGGGAACCATGGCGCGTTCAGCTTGCCTTGCTCGATTACCGGGCCTGCGGCCACGAAGAGCAACGCCACCGACAGAAGTCATATCGTCTCATCTGGTCGGGGCTTGGCACCGATCACGTTGCAAAGGCGCACTGGAGCACTTAACCTCGTCCAGTGGGACGCGCCAACGATTCTGCGAACCACCGCGACTTGCCTGTCATCACGAAATGAATCTGACGTAGCCGAAGCGTACGTTCCTTGCAGTTCCACTGGAAACCGGAAGTTACGGTTGTTGCCCAGCCGCGACATCGGCGGATGCCGAAACCATGGTTCGGCTGGGGTCGCTTCAAGGAACGGAGAGATGAGCGTGTTGCGCATTTTCGGCACCCTGCTGCTGGCGGCGGCACTCTTGGACACGACTTGCCTTGGGTCGGTACAGGCCGCTACTGCGGAGGAAACCCCGCAGGAGATCGTGCAAGCCATGGTTGACCAGCTCAGCCACGCGGTCATCGGCCACCAGGCCGAACTGCACGGCCACCCGGAGCAGCTGACCAAGATCATCGATAATGTCGTGCTGCCAAATTTCGACCTGCCGTTCACATCGCTGCTCGTGCTCGGCCAGTATGCCAGCGCGACGTCGCCGGCGCAGCGAGTCGCGTTCAACCACGCGTTTGACGACGCGCTGGCGCGGGGGTTTGCGAAAGGACTGATCGACTTCACGCAAGTCCGCGTTACGGTATTACCCTCTGAAGTTGCCCGTGACCAGCGACGCACTCTGGTACGAACCCAAGTGCTGCAAAGTAATGGCCAAACCGTGGCGGTCGATTACGCCTTTCGTAGGGGCAGCTCCGGACAATGGAAGATCTACGACGTGATCATTGAAGGCATCTCTTACATAACGCTCTACCGCAGCCAGGTGGTTTCACAGTTTCAACAAGGCGGCATCGATGCCGTGATCAAGCGCCTTCAGACACGCGGTATTGTTGGCGTAAGCCACTGAGACGCCGAAATAATGGTCACTAGTCGCGCCCTATAATTGGTCTTCTCTGCGCCGGCTCGGCCGACCCTCCATGGAACCCCGTCATGCCACAAACGATGAAAGCCCTGGTCAAGCGCAAGCCCGAACAAGGCATCTGGATGGAAGAAGTGCCGATACCGCAGGTCGGCCCGAACGAAGTGCTGATCAAGATCGGGAAGACCGCGATCTGCGGCACCGACCTGCACATCTACAAGTGGGACGAGTGGAGCCAACGCACGATCAAGCCCGGGCTCACCATCGGCCACGAATTCGTCGGTCGGATCGTGGAAATCGGCCCCGGCGTGACCGGCTACAAGATCGGCGATCGTGTCTCGGCCGAGGGCCACATCGTTTGTGGCCACTGTCGCAACTGTCGTGCCGGCCGCCAGCACCTGTGCCCGAACACGATCGGCATCGGCGTGAACCGCAATGGGGCGTTCGCCGAATACATCAACATGCCGGCCTCGAACCTGTGGCCGATCCCGGACCAGATTCCGTCCGAACTGGCCGCGTTCTTCGACCCGTATGGCAACGCCGCGCATTGCGCGCTGGAGTTCAATCTGATCGGCGAGGACGTGCTGATCACCGGTGCCGGTCCGATCGGCGTCATTGCCGCAGGTATCGCCAAGCACGTTGGCGCACGCAATGTAGTGGTCACCGACGTCAATGATTTTCGCCTCAAGCTGGCCGCCGACATGGGCGCCACGCGCGTGGTCAACGTCACCAACCAATCGGTCAAGGACGTGATGAAGGACTTGCACATGGAAGGCTTCGACGTCGGCCTGGAAATGAGCGGCAACCCGCGCGCCTTCAACGACATGCTCGACTGCATGTACCACGGCGGCAAGGTGGCCATGCTGGGCCTCCAGCCCAAGGGCGCCGGCATCGACTGGGACCGGGTGATCTTCAAGGGCCTCACCTTGCAGGGCATCTATGGTCGGCGCATGTACGAGACCTGGTACAAGATGACGCAGATGGTGCTAACCGGCTTCCCGCTGCAAAAGGTGCTGACCCATCAAATCCATATCGACGACTTCCAGAAGGGTTTTGATCTGATGGCTAGCGGTCAGTGTGGCAAGGTAGTCTGTTCCTGGCACTGAGCAGCCTCCAGGGGGCTGAGGCCGCTCCAGTGAGCGTGCTGACTGTCGTTATCATGCTGACCACATTCAGCTTGCCCGGATTCGGGCAGCTGCCGTTGACAATGACCGTGGACGGTAGCCCAACCGGGTGGATTTCGGTCTGCACCGAAACGCCGGCAACGGTTTTCCACCGCGCGTGAAAGGCCCACAATGGGCCTACCCTCCATGCGGAACCCGACCATGAACTACCCCGACCAGGCGCGCTACGCCAACGAACTTAAGTCCATCCGCGAACAGGGCCTGTTCAAGGCCGAGCGCGTCATCACCTCGCCCCAATCGGCCGAAATCACGCTGCAAGACGGCCGCAACGTGCTGAACTTCTGCGCCAACAACTATCTGGGGCTGGCCGACCACCCGGATGTGATCGCCGCCGCCAAGGACGCACTGGACACTCATGGTTTCGGCATGGCCAGCGTGCGCTTCATCTGCGGCACCCAGGATCTGCACAAACAGTTGGAGGCAAAGATTGCCGCGTTCTTCGATACCGTGGACACGATCCTCTACGCAGCCTGCTTCGACGCCAACGGTGGGCTGTTCGAGCCGCTGCTGGGCGAGGAGGATGCGGTCATTTCCGATGCGCTGAACCACGCCTCGATCATTGACGGAATCCGGCTGTGCAAGGCCAAACGCTTCCGCTATGCCAACAGCGACATGGCCGACCTGGAGAAACAGCTCAAGGCTGCTGACGCAGCCGGCGCGCGCACCAAGCTGATCAGCACCGACGGCGTATTCTCGATGGACGGCTTCATCGCCAAGCTCGATGAAATCACGGCGTTGGCGGCGAAGTACGGTGCGCTGGTCCACATCGATGAATGCCATTGCACCGGCTTCCTCGGCGACACCGGCCGGGGGGCGGCTGAAGTGCATGGCGTGATGGACAAGATCGACATCTTCACTGGCACCCTGGGCAAGGCACTCGGCGGCGCCGTGGGCGGCTTCACCACCGGCCGCAAGGAAATCATCGAAATGCTACGCCAGCGATCACGTCCCTACCTGTTCTCCAATTCACTGCCGCCCCACGTGGTCGCCGCAGCCATCAAGGTATTCGACATGCTGGCCAGCGCTGGCGACCTGCGCGAGAGACTCAAGGAAAACACGCGCTACTTCCGCGAGCAGATGACTGCCGCCGGTTTCGACATCAAGCCGGGCGTGCACCCGATCGTGCCGGTGATGATCCACGACGCGAAGCAGGCACAGGCCATGGCCGCGGGCTTGCTGGACGAAGGCATCTACGTCACCGGATTCTTCTTCCCGGTGGTGCCGCAAGGTCAGGCGCGCATCCGCACCCAGATGAGTGCCGCACACACGCGCGATCATCTCGACCGGGCGATTGCCGCGTTCACCAAGGTCGGCAAGAAGCTGGGCGTGATCCCGACCTGAGCGCCGCCGTGGGGACGGCGGGAGTCCGCTGGCGGCGATACTTTTGCTGTGATCCACAAGACAGAGATCAAAACAGGAGCATCGCCCGCGAGCGGGCTCCTACCGACGGGGTGGGGGGCGGCGCACGACCACCATACGGCACCGCTGCACGCATCGCCGAGTTGCGCAGTTGCATAACAAGAGTCGAGACGGTATCTACCGGCGGGTCGAAGATGGGGCGAGCGAATGCACTTCGTCGGCGCTCAACCGCCGCCACTGCCCTTTTGCCAGTTCGCCCAGAAGCAGCGGGCCGATCGCGACACGGATCAATCGCATCACATCAAAACCCAGCGCTGCCAGCAGCCGGCGAATATGCCGGTTGCGGCCCTCGTCCAGCACCACCTCGAGCCATGCGTTCTTCATGCCGGTGCGCAGTAACGTCGCCCGCCGCACCTTCAGCATGTCGCCTGCATCTTCGATGCCCGTCTGCATGGCAGCCAGTATCGCCGCATCCGGCTGCCTGGAGACCTGCACGTGGTAGGCCTTCTCCAGATGGCTGGCCGGATCGGTGATGCCCGCGGCCCATACCGTGTCATTGCTGAGCAGCAACAGCCCTTCACTGGCCTTGTCCAGCCGACCGACCGGCCCCACCCAAGGCAGCCCAGCTTCCGCGAGTGCGGTGTAGACAGTGGCGCGGCCCCGTTCGTCGGCCGCACTTACCACCAGCCCTCGCGGTTTGTTGAAAACAACGTAGACACTCTCTGCCGCCTCCACCGCCCGGCCATCGACCGCCACCTGCTGCCGGTCGATCAGGGTCGGGTAATACGGATCAACAATGACGTGACCGTCGACGCTGACCCGTCCGGCGCGAACCCACTGCTCGGCCTGGCTGCGCGAGCAGGCCCCCAGCTTGGACAATACGCGTGCCAACCCATGGCACGGCGACGACTCGCGCGTCGTCGCGGTGCGTACTGGCTGCGGCAATGCGGGACGAGGCATGACATGAGCCTATTGGCCAATCGTGAGTGTCGCAAGAAGGTGCAGAAAAAACCCGGCCGAAGCCGGGTTTTTTCTGCAGCACCAGGTTTCGCTTACTGCTGAACCTGCAACTCCGTGCGACGGTTCTGCGCACGACCGGCGTCGGTAGCGTTGTCACCGATCGGGTCGTTCTTGCCATGCCCGATCGGGCCTTCCAGACGGCTGGCGTCGATGCCGTGGCTGGTCAGGTAGTCGTACACGATCTTCGCACGACGCTCCGACAGCTTCTGGTTGTACGCATCCGTACCGATCGCGTCGGTGTAACCGGCCACCGTCACGTGCACCTGCGGATAACGCTGCAAGGTGTCGACGGCCTGGTTCAGCACCGAGATCGAATCGGCGGTCGGCTCGGCGAGCGACTTGGAGATGTCAGTCTCGCCGGCTTTCGGGCGATCGAACTTGAAGTTCACGCCGCGCAGGTCGATCACGACCTTCTGCGGGCAACCGTCGGGACCGACAATGGTGCCGGCCGCCGTAGCCGGGCACTTGTCCTCGCAGTCGTTGACGCCGTCATGATCGCTGTCCAGGGTCGAGCAGTCCGGCGCGGCGGGCTGGGCCACAACCGGAGCCGGAGCAGCGGCCGGGGCGCCGAAGCGCGAGACCACACTGAAACCGAGGAACCAGTCGCCATAACCATTCTTGGCTGGCTGGCTGCTGTCGTCCCAGTCGTAACGGTAGCCTGCTTCCATGCGGATATCGGAACTGTCGCTGACAGTCTTGGAAAGACCACCGCCCACTTCAGCGGCAGGCGACCAACCCTTGTCGAGGAAAGACTGGTGATGGCTGCCCATGACGCCCACCAGGGCGTACGGACGCCAGGCGTTCCAGCCACGGGCATAAAACCGTGCCGCAACGCCCGCGGTATTGTTGGCCCATCTACGGTGGCTGTGCCCGCTGACACCGCCCAGCAACGTGTTGTCGATGTCTCGCTTGGTGCGGTCGACAAACACATCCAGCGACATGTTCGGCGAGAAGAAACGACCGAAGCCCAGACCGTAATAGATCTGGCGACTGTTGGTATTGCGATCGGAATCGTTGGAGTACAGGCCCACGGTCGGCGCGATGTACCAACGTCCGTCATAGGAAGAGGTTGCCATGCTGCTGGAAGCGTCGGCGGGGGCGGCGGCGGTGTCCTGCGCATGAACGGCACCCGCACCGCCCAGGGCCAGCGCGATCAGAAAGTACAAGCCCTTACGTTTCATCAGGTGTCTCCTCAATTATTAGTTTTTTGCGTCCGTTCGACTACAACCGAAGGTCGCGCGTCAGAACTTTAACTCAAGTTTCTCAGATCAAGTTTCTCAGAGCTTCAGCAACGCTTGCCTGACGTTCCCGTGGCAAGCAGCGGGCAGTGTAGCAAAAACGTTAAGCGGCCGGCTATTCAACGCCTTGACAACCCGCATTCAGTGAAACAGCGTTCAGGAAAGGGCGGAGCCGGGCCAAGGCTTGGTACCAAGCCTTGAGACAATAAACCCACCCTGCTTCGACTCCGCCAGACACCGAACGAGTGAACTCTTCCTCTTACATCGTCTTTACAATGTGAAGAGCGCCAGAAACTGCTGTAATGGCATCGCATCCAGCTTGGCTGGGTCGACGGTGGCCGCCAGGATTGCCTTGACCCGATGCGCGGGGAGATGTCCGCGCATGGCCGCCTCGAATTTTTGCAGGAGTACGGGAATCCCCTCGGCACGCCGTTTGCGATGGCCGATTGGGTAATCAATGGACACCTTCTCGGTGCTGCTGCCGTCCTTGAAGAACACCTGTACCGAATTGCCGATATAGCGTTTGGCCGGGTCGAAGTAGTCCCGGGTAAACTGCGGATTCTCGGTAACCGTCATCTTGCCGCGCAGCGCATCGATACGCGCATCGGCGGCCACGTCGTCGTTGTAGTCACTGGCCACCAGTCGACCGAAGATCAACGGCACCGCCACCATGTACTGGATGCAGTGATCGCGATCGGCGTAATTGGCCAGCGGGCCGGTCTTGTCGATGATGCGGCAACCCGCCTCCTGCGTTTCGATCACGATCTTCTCGATTTGGTCGAGCTTGTCGGCAACCTCGCCGTGCAGCTGCATCGCGCACTCCACCGCGGTCTGCGCGTGGAACTCGGCCGGGTAGCTGATCTTGAACAACACGTTTTCCATCACGTAGCTACCGAACGGACGCTCGAACTCGAACGGCTTGCCGCCGAACGCCACGTCGTAAAAACCCCAGGTTTTCGCCGACAGCGCCGACGGGTAGCCGACCGCGCCGCGTTCAACCGCATTGATCGCGTGGATCACGGCACGACGGCAGGCGTCGCCGGCCGCCCAGCTCTTGCGCGGACCGGTGTTCGGCGCATGACGGTAGGTGCGCAGAGCACCGTTATCGATCCAGCTGTGCGATACCGCGGTAGTCACTTGCTCCTTGTCGCCACCGAGCATCGCGGTGGCAACGGCAGTCGAAGCCAGCCGCACCAGAATCACGTGGTCCTGGCCGACCCGGTTGAAACTGTTCAGCAACGCATAGCAACCCTGGATCTCGTGCGCCTTGATCGCCCAGCCCAGCACGTCGTGCACGGTCAGCGGCTGGCCGCCCTCCCGCTCGGCCTTGCGGCTGAGGTAGTCGCCCACCGCCAGGATGCTGCCGAGGTTGTCCGATGGATGGCCCCATTCGGCGGCCAGCCAGGTGTCGTTGAAATCCAGCCAGCGAATCTGCGTGCCGATCGCAAACGCCGCCTGCACCGGATCCAGTTCATGGCTGGTGCCCGGCACACGCGCGCCGCCGGGCAAGGTCGCACCCGGCACCAGCGGACCAAGGTGCTTCACACACTCGGGAAATTTCATCGCCAGCATCGCGGTGCCCAGCGAATCCAGCAGCATGTAGCGCGCGGTGTCGTAGGCCTCCTTCGACTCGATCTTGTAATCGACCACGTAATCGGCGATGTCGACCAGCGGCTGGTCGGGATCGGGACGGACGGCGGAACGGATGTCGTGCGCACTCATGATGGATCTCGCTGCTTAGGGAAAGCGCCAGTTTAGCTGACTGGCGCACACGACGTGTCTTGACCGCAAGGTGCGACAGCCCGACAATCAACAAATCCTCAAAGGGGAGTAGTTCCCGCGGCCGCTTCTGCCGTCGCGGTGCAGTGATCGTCAGCACGGGCGACGCCTCGCCCCGGTCACTGCGGCAGCCTTGCTGCGAGCGAGACTTTTGCGGTGGACACGGGCCGCGCGCGTCCGTGCTCACTGCATTGTTCGACGCGCAAGGTACCCTGCATGGATTTCCTCAGTTCCGACGTCGTTTCCGGCCTGCTGGCCATCATCCTGCTCGACCTGGTATTGGCTGGCGACAACGCCATCGTCATCGCCATGGCAGCCAGCCGCCTGCCGAAGGAGCTGCAAAACAAGGCCATTTTCTGGGGTACCTTCGGCGCCATTGCAGTGCGTTTCGGGCTCACCGCGATCGTTGTCTATCTGCTGAAACTACCGGGTTTGCTGCTTGTGGGTGGCCTGGTGCTGCTGCCGATCGCCTGGAATCTGCTGCGTCACCGCAGCCATGACGACTCCAAGCTCCACGCGGCCCATACCTTCTGGCAGGCCCTGCGCACGATCATCGTCGCCGACGCCCTGATGGGCCTGGACAATGTGCTGGCGATTGCCGGTGCCTCGAAGGGCCACCTGGGCCTGGTGATCACCGGCCTGCTGATCACCGTGCCGTTGGTGGTCTGGGGATCCACCTTGATCCTGAAATTACTCGAACGGTTTCCGCTCATCATCTACATCGGCGCGGCGGCCATCGCCTGGACGTCGGCGAGGATGATTTCCAGCGATCACTTGGTCGATCCCTGGTTCGACAGCCATGGCTGGGCCGTCTGGACGCTGGATGCGGTGCTGGTGATCGGCATCTGCGGGCTGGGCTGGTGGGCGGAGCACCGCGCCGCTGTGGCATCGGAATAAAACCCCCGGGGATCACCAAGGCCAAGCTGTCGCTGCCCAGGCAGGGCCAAGGTCAAGAGCTTGCGCCTTGGCACGCTCGAAGCGATCTGTGACGCGCCGGATCGCCAGCCGGGCGACTTGCTCGAACATATCGAGGACGATCCACCAACTCGCTCCCCGCGCTGAAACGAACCACGGCGGCGCCGTGGTTCGTTTCAGCAAGCTGATCTCAGCGCTTGTCGATCGGCCCGTAGGCCAGGTCTTCCGGGCCGGTGTAGTTGGCGCTGGGGCGGATGATCTTGCCGTCCTGACGCTGCTCGATCACGTGCGCACTCCAGCCGGCAGTGCGCGAGATCACGAACAGCGGCGTGAACATCGCCGTAGGCACGCCCAGCATGTGGTAGGTGCTGGCCGAGAACCAGTCGAGGTTCGGGAACATCTTCTTGACCTCGGCCATCACCTGCTCGATCCGCTCGGAGACGTCGAACAGGGTCGGGTTGCCGCCCTCGCTGCACAGCTTGCGCGAGACTTCCTTGATGATCTCGTTGCGCGGGTCGGACACCGTATACACCGGGTGACCGAAGCCGATGATGATTTCCTTGCGCGCGACGCGCGCCCGGATGTCGGCTTCCGCCGCATCGGCGTTGCGGTAGCGCGAGATGATCTCCATCGCCACCTCGTTGGCGCCACCATGCTTGGGGCCACGCAAGGCGCCGATCGCCCCGGTGATCGCCGAATACATGTCCGAGCCGGTGCCGGCGATGACGCGGGCGGCAAAGGTCGAGGCGTTGAACTCGTGTTCGGCGTACAGGATCAGCGACTTGTCCAGGGCGTGGGCGTGCAACTCGCTGGGCGCCTTGCCGTGCAGCAGGTGCAGGAAGTGCGCGGCGATCGAGTCGTCGTCGGTCTCGGTCTCGATGCGCTTGCCGTTGTGGCTGAAGTGGTACCAGTACAGCAGCATGGAACCGAAGCAGGCCATCAGGCGGTCGGCGATCTCCTGCGCGCCGGTGACGTTGTGGTCGTCCTTCTCCGGCTGCACCGTGCCGAGCACCGAACAACCGGTGCGCAGCACGTCCATCGGATGGGTGGCGGCGGGGAGCAGCTCCATCGTCGCCTTCAGCGGTGCCGGTAGTCCACGCAGGCGTTTCAGCGTGGCCTTGTAGTTCTGCAGCTCGGTCCAGGTCGGCAGCACGCCGTGCACCAGCAGGTAGGCGACTTCCTCGAAACAGCCTTTTGCAGCCAGGTCATGGATATCGTAGCCACGGTAGTGCAGGTCGTTGCCGCTGCGGCCCACGGTGCACAGCGCGGTGTTGCCGGCGGCCACGCCGGAGAGGGCGACCGACTTCTTCGGTTTGGGCAGGGACGGGTTGGTTTCGCTCATCGTTGAGACCTCGATCGAGAAAGTTGCGTCGACGAAAAATGTATTTCAGTCAGTCGGGTTTGTCGCCGCCAAACAGCTCATCTAGCTTGCGCTCGTAGGCGTGGTAGTCGAGAAAGTCGTACAGCTCCTCGCGCGTCTGCATGGTGGGCACGGCCGCTTGCTGGGTGCCATCGCGGCGCACGGTTGCATAGAAGTTCAACGCCGCCTTGTTCATCGCCCGATAGGCGCCACAGCAATACAGGATGACGTCGACGTTCGCGCCGGCCAGTTCCTCGCGAGTGAACAACGGGGTCATGCCGAACTCGGTGATGTTGGCCAGGATCGGCACCTGCACCGCCGCCTTGAACTGACGGTATTGCTCCAGCGTGTAGATCGCCTCGGGGAAGATCATGTCGGCGCCGGCCTCGACGCAGGCCTGCGCACGCTCGATCGCCGAGTCGATGCCCTCCACCGCGATCGAATCGGTGCGTGCCATCAGCACGAACTGGTCGTCAACACGCGCATCCACGGCGGCCTTGACCCGGTCGACCATCTCGTCCTTCGACACGATCGCCTTGCCCGGCCGGTGGCCGCAACGCTTGGCGGCCACCTGATCCTCGATATGCAAGGCGCCGGCGCCGGCCTTGATCAGCGAGCGCACGGTGCGGGCGATGTTGAACGCGCCACCCCAGCCGGTATCCACGTCCACCAGCAACGGCAGCTCACAGACGTCGGTGATCCGGCGGACGTCGGTGAGCACGTCTTCCATCGTACTGATGCCCAGATCCGGCATGCCCAGCGAATTGGCCGCCACGCCGCCGCCGGACAGGTAGAGCGCCTTGAAACCGGTGCGCTGCGCCATCCGCGCCGCATACGCGGTGATCGCGCCGACCACCTGCAGCGGTTGTTCCTCGGCTACGGCTGCGCGAAAGCACGCGCCGGGGGATGCTGGTTTGGTCATGAGATATCCGCCTAAAACCGGCATTTTAGCGCATCGCGAACTTTCCGCCGACTGCAGGGGTGCCGAAGTGCCGAACCGGCAAACACCCCGTGCATTCGTCCCATGATGACAAGCGCCTCCAGCTGTAGGGCAGTCTGGACAGGCTGCGCACCACGGTGAATGTAGGCGTCACCGCCGCGGTAGTCGACCACCAACTGCGCGATCGCCGCGCGGCCGCGCCGTACGTCCCCACCTGTTCCCGCTGGTTCACCGCGCCAGAAGCAGCCCCGGGCGACCGGTATATTGATAGTCACAGCCAATCAACGCGATACAAATAATCAATTGGATATATAGTTTCCCGGGTCGTAACATCACTTCCATTCTTCAACCACCACGGGAAGCAAACCACGATGTCCCTGATCAATACCGAAGTAAAACCGTTCAAGGGCCAGGCTCTGAAGAGCGGCAAGTTCATTGAAGTTTCCGACGCCGACCTGAAAGGCAAATGGTCGGTCGTGTTCTTCTACCCGGCCGACTTCACCTTCGTCTGCCCCACCGAGCTGGAAGACTTGGCGGACCAATACCCCGAGTTCCAGAAGCTTGGCGTCGAGATCTACTCGGTCTCCACCGACACCCATTTCGCGCACAAGGCCTGGCACGACACCTCCGAGGCGGTGAAGAAGATCGAGTACACCATGATCGGCGATCCGACCCACGCGATCTCGCGCAATTTCGAGGTGCTGATCGAAGACGCCGGTGTTGCCGATCGCGGTACCTTCGTGATCGACCCGGACGGCAAGATCCAGATCATCGAGCTCAACGCCGGCGGCATTGGCCGCGACGCGTCCGAGCTGCTGCGCAAGGTCAAGGCCGCCCAGTACGTCGCCGTCCACCCGAACGAGGTGTGCCCGGCCAGGTGGAAGGAAGGCGGGAAAACCCTCGCGCCGTCGCTGGACCTGGTCGGCAAGATCTGATTTCGCCCGCTTCACGCGCTACCGAGCCCGGGCGCCTCGCACCCGGGCTCCCTCCAGGGAGACTTGTGCCAGCCGAGATCGAGCTTGCCTGACGAAGCGACCATGGTCGTGGGATATGCTCGGACGATCCTCCTTCGGGTACGTTGTCCAGATTGCGAGACATGACCGCGCTGCAGCACTTCATCGAGAGCCATCCGCGCCTGTTCGTGCTGACCGGCGCGGGCTGCAGTACCGACTCCGGTATCCCGGATTACCGGGACCGCGACGGTGAATGGAAGCGCGCGCCACCGGTGACGCTGCAGGCCTTCATGCACGAACTCGCCACGCGCCAGCGCTACTGGGCGCGCAGCATGACCGGCTGGCCGCGTTTCGGTTGCGCGACGCCCAACACCGGACACTACGCCCTGGCACAACTGGAACATCGCGGACAAATCGAGCTGCTGGTCACCCAGAACGTCGATCGCCTGCATCAGCG
>ADIG01000332.1_pt1 | contig 91513 bp, 87 predicted proteins | sample 268288 | NCBI WGS metagenome assembly ADIG01 (sample SAMN02954299, study PRJNA39533) | groundwater metagenome | biome: aquatic; feature: FW106 well; material: groundwater; isolation source: FW106 well in Area 3 of the Oak Ridge Field Research Center (FRC) near the... | place: USA: Oak Ridge, TN ...
AAGCCGCCCACGCCGCCGCAGGCCGGTCCACGTGCAGACGATCAGGTCAATCTGACCGACGAAGACTCGCGCATCATGAAAGTATCCGGCGGCGGCTTTGATCAGTGCTACAACGGTCAGGCCGTGGTCGACACCGAGTCGATGCTGATCCTCGCGGAGTACGTCACCCAGGCCGGCAACGACAAGGAGCAAGTGGCGCCGACGCTGGCGGCGCTGCAGGCGTTGCCTGACGGATGGAGTCCGCCCCAGACGCTGCTGGCTGACACCGGCTACTTCAGCGCCAAGAACGTTGACGCCTGCGCGGCGGCCAGCATGGAGCCGCTGATTGCCATCGGTCGCGGCGAACATCATCCAGATTGGCGCGAACGTTTCGAAGAGCCGGTAGCGCTACCCGCGCTTACCAGCCCCGTCGAGCAGATGAAGCACGCGCTCAAGACCAAGAACGGGCGCGCCGCCTATGCGTTACGCAAACAAACGGTGGAACCGGTGTTCGGCATCATCAAGTCGGTGATGAACTTCCGCCAATTCCTGCTGCGCGGGCTGGCGCACGTTAGCCACGAATGGACGCTGGTGTGCCTGGCGTGGAACTTCAAGCGTATGGCCATGCTGCGCCCGAAATCCGTCCAGAGGGCCTGAAACGCATGGAAATCCGTTCGTTTCGACGAAAGTGGCCGCTAAAACCCCTGTGGATGCACCCAGACGGTGCACTTTTCCTTCTTTGGGCGCACATCGGCGTTGTGCTGCCCCCAAGTCCGACAGGCTGCTAGCCGGTGCGATCGGCGTACCGTGGTCGGCGCTGAATGGCGTGCCGTTGGTGTGGCCACAATTGGATGCGCCGCCCCCGCCAGCCGCGCTGCCAACGGGAGCGCTGGCCCAGGCGGCCGCCTGGAACCGACTCGACCTCGCCGCACTGCTGGCGCAGTACCGGGCCAGTGCAGCACGGCTGCGCTTGGCGGCGGGCACGCGGTATCCGACAACCGCGGTGGCACCGGGCTACATCTACGACCAAGGGCAGCGCAAGTTCGGGTTCGGTGTCGATATCGAACTGCCACTGTTCCACGGTGCCGGCGCGCGCATCCGCGCGGCGGCCGCCGCGTGCGATGAGGCTGCGGCGGCGGTACAAGCGCGACAGGCGCAGATTCTCAACGCCCTGGATGCTGCACGCGCCGATTACACCGCACGCTACGCCGCTTGGCAGCGTACGCTCGACGCGGCCGCCGCCGCCCACCAGACCGCGGCGCATGCTCGCGTGCAGCGTCGCGCCGGGCAGATGGATCGCGGGCGCGAAACGATCGCCGAGGTAGCCGCTGCGCACACCGACCTGGCCGCCGTCGATGCGCTTGGTGCCACGCTGAATGCACTCGGCCAACTGGAAGACGTGTTGCAGCGACCGCTATGGCCCGCTTCGACGCTGGCACCACCCTCGACAGCGAATCCGCTGCCATCCTCCTCACTAACCGAGACTGCCCATGCGCACTGATTCCGGTTGGCGTCGCGTCGCTTTCGTCAGCGCCTGCGCGGCCGTGCTGGCGCTGCGGATGCCATCCCTGCATGCCGCCACCGACACCGACGGCGGCGTGACGTTGCCCGCAGCCAGTGTCAACGCCAGTGGCATTACCACCGTCGCGCTGCAGGCAACGAAACAGACTACACAGGCACAGGCCATCGCCAGCGTAATGGATCCGCAACCGCTGCTGGCGCTGGCGGCGCAGTTGCAGGCCGCGCACGCCAAGGCAGTGGCCGCCGCGGTCGCCGCCCACAGCGCCAATGCCGAGGCCAAACGCTCGGCGGCGCTCTATCGCGATGGTGAAAATACCTCGCTGCAGCAGATGCAGGCGGCCGCCGCCGCGGCCGCACAGGCACAGGCGCAGGCGCAGATCGCACAGACGCAGGAGGTGGCGGTGCTCAGCAGCGCGCTAGCGCAGTGGGGGGCCTCCTTGGCAGCGCTGGCCGCGCGCGGACCGTCGGCGCTGGAAGACTATGCGGACGGCCAAAGTGCGCTGCTGGCCGTGGCCATGCCCGTGGATTCACCCGCACCGGCCGGCGACACCGTCGTATTGTCGCTGCCTGGCCGCAGCTCGCTGCCGGCCCATCTGATCGGAACCTCCCCGCGTGCCGATGCGGTGGTTCAGGGCGCGACCTTCTTCTATCGCGCCGACGGCGCCGGGTTGCGCACGGATCAGCGGCTGACGGCCACGGTGCCGCTGGCAGGCACCGCGCAGACCGGCGTGACGGTGCCGACGGCGGCGGTGATCTGGTACGCCGGTCAGCCATGGGCCTATGCCGAGACCGCAGCTGGCCACTACCAGCGGCGGCCGCTGAGTGTGGCGGCACGCAACGCCAGCGGCTGGTTCGAGGCGAGTGGCTTTCGCGCCGGCGAACGAATCGTGGTGCGGGGTGGCGAGTTGCTCCTCTCGCAGGAACTGTTGCCACCGCCCGGCGCGAAGCCCGCCGGAGGCGATGACGATGACGATTGAGGCCGGCCTGGTACCGGCCGATCGATCCACACCGCATCGCGCGGACATCGAGGTCTCGATCCACCGCGCGATTCCATCCTGCCGCGCCACAGGTACCGGCTCATGTTGAATGCGATTGTCGGTTTTGCGGTGCGCCTGCGCGGGGTCATGATCGCGCTGGCCGTGCTTGCGACGACCTACGGCGTGCTGGCGCTGGGGCGCGCCCGGCTCGACGTATTCCCGGAATTTGCACCGCCGCAGGCGATCGTGCAGACCGAGGTACCGGGCTTTGCCCCCAGCCAGGTCGAGACGCTGGTGACGCAGCCATTGGAGAACGCGCTGGCCGGTGCTGGCGAGCTGACCAGCATGCGCTCCAAATCGCTGCAGGGTCTGTCGATGATCACCCTCACGTTTCGCAACGGCGCCGATCTGCAGCGCGTACGCCAGACGGTGAGCGAACGGCTACAGCGGGTGGCCAGCACACTGCCCACCGGCGCACGCACACCAGTGCTGCTGCCGCTGTCGTCGTCATCAGGCATCGTGCTGACGATCGGCGTGACCTCGAAGAAACTGGACGCGCTGCAGCTGCGCACACTGGCCGACTGGACGCTCAAGCCGCAGTTGCTGTCCGTGCCCGGCGTGTCCGACGTCAGCGTCTTCGGCGGCGACCAGCGCCAGCTGCAGATCCAGGTCCACCCGCAGGCGCTGGCACGCTATGGCCTGTCGATGCAGCAGGTGATGGCAGCGGCACGTCGTGCCACCGGCCAAGCCGGCGGCGGCTTTGTCGAGAACGCCAGCCAGCGCATCGTGCTGGCGCCCACCGGCCTGGCGACCACACCGGCGCAGATCGCCGAGGTGGCGCTGAAAACGCATCACGGCGCGGTGCTGCGGCTGGGTGACGTGGCCACGGTGAGCAACGCTGCGGCGCCGGCCGCTGGCGCGGCCACCATCATGGGCCAGCCCGGCGTGATGCTGGTGATCGCCGAGCAGTACGGGGCCGACACCGTACGCCTGACCCAGGCACTGGATGCGCGGCTGCAGTCGCTGAAACCCGCGCTCGCCGCGCAGCACGTGACGCTGTACCCGGCGTTGTTCCGCCCGGCCAACTTCATCGACGCGGCGGTCAGTCATCTGCGCGATGCGCTGCTGATCGGCGCGGCGCTAGTGCTGGCCGTGCTGTTCCTGTTCCTGCGCAACGCGCGGGCGGCGCTGATCTCGGCGGTGGCGATTCCGCTGTCGCTGCTGGCGGCGGTGGTGGTGCTGGAGCACTTCGGGCTGGGGCTGAACACGATGACCCTTGGCGGCTTGGCGATCGCCATCGGCGAAGTGGTGGACGACGCCATCATCGACGTGGAAAACATTGTGCGCCGGCTGCGCCTGAACCGGCTCGAAGCCGCGCCGCTGCCCGCCGCGCAGGTGGTGCTGGCGGCCTCGCTGGAGGTGCGCGGCGCGGTGATCTACGCCACCTTCATCGTGGCGCTGGTGTTCGTGCCGGTGATCACGCTATCCGGCGTGGCCGGCAGCCTGTTCGCGCCGCTGGGCATCGCCTACATCGCCGCGATCATGGCCTCGCTGGTAGTGGCGCTGACGGTGACGCCAGCGCTGGCGCTGACCCTGTTGCGTGGCACCGACGACGCGCCCGAGCCGGCGCTGCAGCAGCGCATCAAGCAGCGCTACGCCAGCCTGCTGGCACGCGTCGAACGGCATCCGCGCGCGCTGCCGATCGGGGTGGCGGTGGTTTGTGTGGTGGCGCTAGCGGTGTTGCCGTTCCTGCGGGGCAACTTTCTGCCGCAACTGCGTGAAGGTCACTACATCGTGCATATGCGACTGGCGCCGGGCGCTTCGCTGCAGGCCTCGCAGGATCTGGGGACGCGTGTCAGCCAAGCGCTACTGGCGGTACCGGGCGTACGCTCGGTGGCGCAGCGTACCGGCCGCAGCGCGCGCGTGGTCGATCCATCCCCGATCTTCGCCACCGAGTTCGAGGTGGATCTGAAGCCGCTCTCCGGCTCCGGCCAACAGCGTGTACTCGACGGCATTCAGCAGGCACTGAAACCGTTCGTGGGCGGCGCGTTTTCGGTCAATACCTTTCTGACCGAACGCATCCACGAAACCCTGTCCGGCTACACCGCGCCGGTGGTGGTGAAGATCTATGGCAACCAGCTCGATCAGCTCGACCGCTTGGCGCAGCAGTCGGCCACGGTACTGTCCCGCCTGCCAGGCGCCGCGAACGTGCAGGTGCAGGCGGCGCAGGGCGAGCCACAGCTGTCGATCCGTCTGCGCCAGGACGTGCTGTCGCGCGACGGCATCGCCCCAGCCGATGTGCTCGACACCCTGCAGGCCGCGTACGCCGGCACGCGGGTGGGCCAGGTGCTGGACGGCAACCGTGTGTTCGACGTCGAGGTAATCCTTCCGCCATCGCTGCGACTGGATCCGGCCAGTGTGGGGGCACTCCCGATCAGTGCACCCGACGGGCGCCAGTGGCCGCTGTCGGCACTGACCGATCTGACGATGAGCCAGGGGCGCGTGATGGTGCTGCACGAAGACGGCCAACGCGTGCAGGTGGTCACGGTGAATCTGCGCGGGGCCAACGCCGCGACGTTCACGCGCCAGGCGCAGCAGGCGCTGGCGCATGACATCACGTGGCCACCCGGCACCTATCCAGTGTTCGGCGGCGATGCGGCCGCGCAGTCGGCGGCGACCAACCAGTTGCTGGCGCACGCCGCGCTGGCGCTGGCCGGGGTGATTGTGCTGCTCTATCTGGCCCTGCGCAGCCTGCGTTCGGTGACGCTGGTGCTGGTCAATCTGCCGTTCGCGCTGGTCGGCGGCGTGGCGGTAGCGCTGCTGATGGGTGGCACGCTGAGCTTGGGCGGACTGGTCGGTTTCGTCACCCTGTTCGGCATCAGCGTGCGCAACTCGATCATGTTGGTGTCGCACTACCGCCATCTGGTTGAGGTCGAAGGCCTGCCATGGAACATGGACACCGCGCAACGCGGCGCCGCCGAGCGGCTAGTGCCGATTCTGATGACGGCGCTGGTGACCGCACTCGGGCTGTTGCCGCTGGCCCTCACGGCCGGCGCGCCGGGCAACGAGATCGAGGGCGCGATGGCCGCGGTGATCTTGGGCGGACTGCTGACCTCGACAATCCTCAACCTGCTGGTGCTGCCGGTGATGGCCGTACGCTGGCTCCATTTTGCCCCAGCGACGCCGTGAGGCAGACGTGCGCGTTGGCGGTTGCGCGTTCAGCTCGATTTGGTGGCGTTTCGACGCGTGGACTTACAAACTTCGCTGTGAACAAGCCTTCTACGGAAGAAAATCCCTATGCCTGTCAGCTATGTCACCGAGGAGCAGCGCGACAGCTATGGCCGATACAACGGCGAACCGTCTAGCGACGAGCTGGCACGCTATTTCCATCTCGACGATGCTGACCGCGCGTACATCGCGCGCAAGCGCGGCCATGCCAATCGCTTGGGCATCGCGCTGCAGCTTACGACACTCCGATACCTGGGAACATTCCTCGACGATCCGCTGGATCTGCCGCCACTGGTGCTATCCATCGTTGCTAGACAGTTGGGTATTACGGACACAGATCCCTCTCTCGATGACTACCGGACTGGTGAACTCAGGTGGGATCATCAGCGCGATATTTGTCGTCAGTATGGCTTCGTCGAAATCACCAAACCGCCCATCGGCTTTCGGTTGGGGCGCTGGCTGTATGCGTTGTGCTGGACGGGAACGGAGCGGCCCAGCGCTCTATTCGAGCGAGCCACAACATGGCTCCTGACGCACAAGGTACTGCTCCCCGGTCGCAGCACGCTCGAACGATTTGTCGCGAGTATAAAAAGTCGCGCCGAAGAGCGTCTATGGCGCCGTCTGGGTACCCGGCTCTCGGATGCGCAGCATGAGCGTCTGGAACAGTTGCTGGCCGTGCCGACTGGCAGCCGCTATTCGCTTCTGGATCAATTGCGCTCAGGCCCCACCCGAGTCAGTGGCCCATCGCTCATTCAAACGCTGATGCGGCTTCGGGAGGTTCGGGAGCTCGGGATCGACCTACCCACCGTGTCGCATCTTCCGGCTAGTCGCGTCACAGCGCTGGCCCGCTTTGCGGGGGCCGCCAAAGCCAGCGCGGTGAGCCGCTTGCCCGAAGTACGTCGCCTCGCGACCCTTGTGGCATTCGTGCACTGCCTGGAAGCCACCGCACATGATGACGCCGTCGAAGTCCTTGAGATGCTGCTGCGGGATGTCTTTGCCACGGCACGAAAGGAAGACCGGAAAACGCGCTTGCGCACGCTGAAAGACCTCGATCGTGCAGCCACACTGCTGGCTGATGCCTGCCAAGTGGTGTTGGATACCTCGCTCCCTGACAAGACGCTGCGCAAGACCTTGTTCGCCAAGGTGCCTCGCGACATCCTCGCCCAGGCCCTTCAGGAAGTGAGTAACCTGGTGCGACCACCCGACGATGTCTTTTACAGCGAGCTGAGTGAGCGCTATCGGCGCATCCGTCGCTTTCTACCCTTTGTCTTGGAGAACCTGCGCTTTGGGGCGAGCCCCGCAGGTGAGGCCGTGGTCGCCGCCTATGAATGGCTTCGCTCGCACCCCGGGCGATTCAAGGCCGACGATGATGTCCCGCGCGATGTCATTCGCAAGCGCTGGCAGCGCTACGCGATTCGCGACGACGACACCATCGATCACCGTGCTTACACTTTCTGCGTGCTCGATGAATTGCATACATCATTGCGCCGACGCGATGTGTTCGTCACACCCAGTTGGAAGTATGCCGACCCGCGTGCAGGCTTGTTGAGCGGCAACGAGTGGGAGACAGCGCGCCCTATCATTTGCCGCACGCTCAGCTTGTCTCCGACGCCCTCATCGGCACTGGTCGCGATCACCAAAGAACTGGACGATACCTATCGCGCAGTAGTGTCCCGACTCCCGGACAATCCTGCGGTACGCTTCGAAGGCGAGAACGATCTGGTCGTCAGCTCCCTCGACAAGCTCGAAGAACCAGCGTCTTTGCTGGCCTTGCGTGCTGCGGTTAATGAGCGTCTGCCACGCGTGGACATTGAAGAGGTATTGCTGGAGATTGCGGCCCGTACCGGTTTCACCGATGCGTTCACCCATCTCACCGAGCGGTCTGCTCGTGCTGCGGATCTTCCGATTAGCCTCTGTGCCGTACTGCTGGCTGAGGCGAGCAACACGGGCTTCGAACCCCTCGTTCGTGCTGACATCGCCGCCCTGAAACGATCACGTCTGTCGTGGGTCGACCAAAACTACCTCCGCAACGACACCCTGGTCTCGGCAAATGCCATCCTGGTGGCGGCCCAGAACCGGTCGGCGCTGGCCCATCAGTGGGGCGGTGGCGACGTGGCGTCAGCCGACGGCATGCGTTTCGTCGTTCCCGTGCGTACCGTGCATGCGGCCCCCAATCCGAAGTATTTTGGCCGGGAACGCGGCATCACTTGGTATAACCTGATCTCCGACCAGTTCAGCGGCCTCAATCACATCGCCGTACCGGGCACGCTGCGCGACAGCTTGATCTTGCTGGGCGTGGTGCTCGAACAGCCTACCGAATTGCAGCCAACCCAAATCATGACCGACACCGGCGCGTACAGCGACGTGGTGTTCGGGTTGTTCCGACTCCTGGGGTACCGGTTCTGTCCTCGATTGGCTGACGTCGGCGGCACGCGATTCTGGCGCATCGATCCCGAAGCCGATTACGGCGCCCTTAATGCCGTTGCCCGCCAGCGGGTGAAATTGTCATTGATCGAGGAGCAGTGGGACGACATCCTGCGACTGGTGGGCTCGCTGAAACTGGGTCGTGTGCCGGCCAACGGCATCATGCGAACCTTGCAGATCGGCGACCGTCCGACCCGTCTGGCCCAGGCCTTGGCTGAGTTCGGAAGGATCGAAAAGACCCTGCACACGCTGACCTATATCGATGATGAAGCAAAGCGACGTAGCACGTTGACCCAACTCAACCGTGGCGAAGGGCGCCACAGTGTGGCGCGCGCCATTTTTCACGGGAAACGCGGCGAACTACGGCAGCGCTACCAAGAAGGTCAGGAAGATCAACTGGGCGCGCTCGGCCTAGTGCTCAACATCGTTGTCTTGTGGAACACCATCTATATGGAGGCTGCATTGGAACAGTTACGTCAAGAAGGTTTTCCCGTGCGCGATGAAGATGTCGCGCGACTCTCGCCGCTTACCCATGACCACATCAACATGCACGGTCGATATTCCTTTGCCGTACCCGAAGCAGTTGCGCGCGGGGAACTGCGCCCGCTACGGGATCCTGATGATAGGGAAGGCGATTGAGAAGGGGCTGCCTCGGGAGGCGCGCTCCGCTATCCATATGGTTTCTATGGATAAATTGACCTTATCCCGGTTTTTCGTTCCATTGCTCCCCAAACCCCACAACGAACATGCCCTGGGACATGCGAAGCTCCAGGGTCGCGCGCTGCGTTTCGGTGCCACGTACAGCGAAAATGCGGCTGCGACCATCGATGCACCACTCCGTGTAGTCCGCCACGCAGTGGTGCATCTCGTAACCTTCGACCGCCAGCTCCCACGCGGAGGTCAACGGGCTGAACGTGAAGCCGTCGATGTCGCACGCCGGAAGCGCAGACGTCCAGGTGATCGCGCGGGCCCGCTCCTCATCCTGTCGCATGGCCTCGATACGGATTCGGGTATGCCAGTCCATGGAGAGTTGCAGCAAGGAGGACCAAGTGCTGTTCTTCTGCGGCAATCCCTTCTCAAGTCCCTCGCCGTGGAGATAGTCGCGGACAGAGATGGCTTCGCTCTCCAAATTCGCCCCATGCAACCACTCCATAACAGCCGCATGACCGTTCTTCTTCCAAAGGTCGCCGGCATGTTGTAGATAAATGCGGACGACTCGCACGGCGGCGTCGCGCGGGATGTCTCTCTGCCCATCTTCGCGGCATCGTGTCAGCGACGCATGCATGTACGTCAGGTATTTGCGAAGGGCGGTAACGGGAATCCGCGCAACCACGTTCGCAGAGGCGAGAAGGTCTAAGGCGCTCTCCTCGCAATCCGTTTGCTTCGCCCATGTGGAAACCACGCTGATCGGCGCACCTGTGAGCCAACGCCACGCCGCTGAGGATTGGAAGCTCTTCAAGCTCTTGCTCGACCGATCAATGACAGTTGACTTGCGCTCCCCGCGAATCCACCACTGTCGCGAAAAGAGATCGTCACGGTGCCACCGGGTGCTGTCAATGAGAGGCAGCAAGGGAACCAGATTGCGACGCTCGCGCGCCACGCGCAGCACGGCCCGCCGATGCAGGGCGAGCTTGAGGTAACGATGAAGGCAGACATCCGTGTAGTCGATGGCCAGTGCGACCGAGAAAAGCTCCTTGTCGAGGATGTGCTCGAAGAATGCAGCGCGTAACGCACGAGCACCCTGATGAAGGCTGCCCAGATGCAGCACGCCGCACTTCCAGCAGCTTCCAGTGTTACCGCCTGCCCACCCCAAATAATGGCGTTCTACCGAGCTCTGAACCCGTTGACTACGGAGTCTGTAGCCTGCGTCCTCGTACAGATCCGTGGCTTCCCACGCGTCGATCGGATACTCCTCGATCCGCGCTGCGGCATCGCAGGCTTTAGCAATGACCAATCTGCAGATGCTGTAAAAGAACTTCGATGACATTGCCCGCATCGGCCAGAGCAGAAAACTTGGCCAATCCGGCTCATCCTCTTCCCTCATCTTCAGATGCTTCCTTTTCAAAAGCACCTCGTCTCCGACGGCAAACCAATCGCCCGTCACCAGGTCACGCGTGAAGAGCTTCAGATCCGCGTCCGGCGACCGCTCAATGCGCCAGGTGTTGCAGATCACCAAATGTGTTGCCTCACCGACGTGGACAATCTGCTTGAGCTTGAAGAGGTCATATCGAAGGATCAGCTCCTTCGCCCGTCTGTAGACGGCAAGAAGCCTCTCGTCGCCTCGAAATACTGCGGCGCCTTGTGCCAGAACCTCGTCTTCTTGTTCGCGCACATCTCGCGAATCAGGAAGACCAGGCGACAAGCGCAGCGCGTCAGTGCCTGTGGTGTTTAAGCCGTCGGCCATGGTCGATCTCCACGCGGTCCATGACAGACCTTCACTAGACAGACTCGAACGTAAGGACAGCGACGAAGCCGAGCGACGCATCGCGGCCACGCTTGGCGATGCGCCGAGTGCAAATGCAACCGCGCCTGCCATTTAGGCGCTCGCAAATCTCGGACCTCAGATGGGCCTCGTCGAGCTGCGCGTTCTCCGCATCGAAGTGACCATCCCAGTCGGTGAGACCCTCGTAGAGGGCAGTGATCAGCCGCACGCCATCGCGGTAGCTACGGACCTCTGAGTCAAGAAACTTCGGCCGACCATTCGCGGTGGGAAGCTTGAAGCGCACGCTCATTTCGCCGGCAGGCCGGTAGGCGGTGAAGCGGATTTCATCCGCCTGCACCACCATGCTTTCTTTCAGCAGCTGCAGGGCCTGGAACTGGTCGACGGAAAGCCCGCCGGTAACGGTCTCGTTCATCTCAACTTCCTATGCGTTGGTGTGGACACCTTCGACCACTGCGAACGGTTGCGCCGTCAGCTGCGGTGGCCGTGATCCACGATCTGCAAGAGAACGGTTGAGAGAAACCAAAGCACACCTACCACAATGGCCCGCTTACGCGGATCTCGCCACCATCGGTTGGTCGGCCGCGGCTCAGTCATACGCCGCGAAAGCAAGGCGACTACTGAGTTGCTGGGCGTAGACCGAATCAACGCGGAAGCTTGCCGAGCCGATCCTGACGACCGGGTCACCGCCGAAGCCTTCATCCTCGATCGAGCAATCGGCCAAGGCCGCCTCGAAGACAACCATTGCCCCCCGAGTACCGGGGTTCGTGGGTTGCAGCCAGGCGTAAATGCTCTCGTGCTCGAAGGATGGGCCACGCGTGACGATGAGACACACACCGTCGAACGCCTGCAGAGGAATGTGGATTTCAGCGGGGTGGTGCAGCCTCGGCAGCACCCGAATCACCGTGGGCAACTCGGAAACGACCGAGCGAACATTTGCGACTTCCTGCACCGCTGCCTCCAGCCTATTGGCATCCATGTGTCCCATTCCCCTTAACTTCGGCCATCCGAGTTGGATCTTGAACCAAGTGTATGCGTGCTGGTGTCTCTCCATCCCGACCTGCAGGGCAGGGTTGGGGGTGGTTTCTCGCTCTCTTGCTGTTTCGTACCATGTATATAATACGGAAACGAATGTAGGTGAACTAGCGGGTTTGCGTCAATCTGCAGGGTTAAATAATTGAGACGTTGATCACGGATGGTCTGTTGAATCCATCCCATGTTGTCAGCGGATTCGTTCGCTTTTCATGCGCCATTTTGTGACGTGCATCACATGAAAGGGCGGATGGCCGGCCACCGTAAGCAGGCCATCAGGCGTCCGCCGGCCGTGTCAAGCCGAACCAGGTTGCGAGTTTGTCGAGCAGCCGTTCCACTTCAAGAGTGAGCAGGGCGAAGCCCGCATCGGCTTCTGCGGCGGCGTCCTGCTGGTCGCCCAGCTCATCGAGCACCACGTCAAGGAATTTCAGCTTGCGAACGACCAGGTCCTCGCCGAGCACGAAGCTCATGCGGGCGTCGAACACCAGCCCAAGCTTGAAGACCTGTTTCCCCGTGCGTAAATGCTCTTTGACCTCGTCACTGTCCAGGTCCTGACGCCGGGCGATGGCAATCGCGCCGGTGGCTGTGGCCGGGTCGCGAAGCTCGCACTCGTCGCCCAGCGACAGCCCCTCGGGCAACGTAGCGTTGGCCAGCCAGTCGGTCATTAGGATCCGCGGGGATTCCTCCGGAGCCAACGGCACGGCAGGGAAGCTGCCCAGCGCCTCGCGCACCTGGGTGAGGGCGTTCTCGGCTGCCTTGCGGCTCGTCGTGTCTACCACCAGCCACCCGTGCTTCTTATCGACGTAGGCATTCAGGCGCGAGCTGCGCACGAAGGCACGCGGCAACAGCTCGCTAACCAGGTCATCTTTGATCCGCTTGCGTTCCCTTCCGCCGACCTTGCGACCTTCTTCCTCGGCGATCTTCTGGACCTTGCGCTGCAGCTCGTCGTTGACGACGGCCGGCGGCAGCACCTTATCCTCCCCACCGACGGTGAACCAGGTGCACGCGTTGATGCTGTGGGTCATGGCCGCCTCCGGACCGCGCCCGACGGGCGGCACGAAGCCGCGCGTGGCGGTTTCCAGGGGACCGCACGGCCGCAAGCGATGATCCGCAAGGGCGTCGTCCAGACGGTTGATGTCGTCGGCCACGGCCGGCGAGAAGCGAAACAGACAGAGTGCTCGATGCAGTTGCATGGGTATCCTTTCGTGGTGGTGGTTACTCGCCAGCGGGCGAGTTCGATGCGCCGTAGTGCGCGTGAGTCGCGCGTGAGTCGCGTGGGGGTGCTGCTGGCTTGGGGGAGACCATCAGGCGGCGGTGGGAAGCTTCCCTGAATGCCGCCGCCCCCATCTGTAGCTGGAGGCGCCGGAGGATGCTGAACATCACGGTTCGCTCGCCGGCACCTGCCGGCCAGCGCCATATGTCGGTTTCGGCGGGCCAGTAGTGGCGATGCGGATCCGCGCCAGCGACGATCCGCACACGGCGGTTCGTCACGTACAGAAGGCCCCAGCGCTCCGGCAGGTCCTCGACTCGGATCACGTCTGGCTCGCACAAATACCAGCGGTAGCTGCCCAGCGCTTGGTCCGCGCGCTCTCGGCGGTGCGGTTTTCGCCGGTCGGCGAGGAAGTCGGAGCGAGATGCCTTTGCCTCGATCAGCAGTGAGTCCGTCCCGGAGTTTCGGAGCCCGAGGACATCCGGTTGTTCGCCGAGCAGGCAAGCGAACTCTTTCAGCACGATGGGGCAGCGGCCACGCCCATGGAGCCAAGTGGCGCCGGCATCGCAGAGCTGGTCGTGAGTCAGGCTCACGTGCGGCTCCGCAGCGTGGTGAACATGTGGTTTGGGAGCGCCCGGTGGCGGATCGATTCGCCGAGCGGGACCATCGGCGTCAAGCCCCAGCGCCGCCGAAGCGGGAGCTTGGGCTTCGGCGCCGCCGCCGCAGTGGGGCTATCGGCATCCCCCCGGGCAATGCGTTTGATCAGCTGTAGGCGTTGTTGGCGGAAAGTTTCGGTCACAAGGGTGCCTTCTGCGAAAATAGTGGGGTGTCGTGGGCGGCCAATGCTTTTGCGCACGCCACGTTGAGCCACACACATTCAGTACGTGTAGCGCCGCCTCGGCCGGCGGCGATGCGAGATGTTGTTGTGTGGCAGGTCCAGCCCTGTAGGTGGCGGTCGTAGAGCGCGTGCGGATACCCGCTGAGGACGACCATGCCCCGGACCTGGTTCAAGCTGGCCAGGAGTTCGATGTGCTGATCGTCGGTCATCTCGAAGCGGTAGTAGCCTCGCTGCCCGCCCTGCATCTGGCGGGTGCCGAGTATGTAAGGCGGGTCGACATAGAACAGGGTGTCATCGCCATCGTGTTGCGCAATAACATCCAGCGCCGGCCGGTTCTCGATCATCACGCCGGAGAGGCGCCCGACGATCGAGGCAAGTCGATCTGGATACGCCGCCCAGAGCTTCTGCGCCGTTCCGTAGCGCCGCCTGGTGTCGATCCGAAACCCGGTGCTGCCCTTCGTGGCGCCGGCGGACCCGAAGCCCATGCTTGCGCGAACAATGGTGCGCCTCGCGCGTTCCAGGACGTTGTCCGTTGGCTTGTACGCGAGCTGGAACTCGCTCCGTGCGTAAGGCGTCAGATTGAGGTGATCCACCAACTGCGCGCCGAGTAAAGGATCGCGCAGGACCTGGAAGAGGTTGACGATATCGTCGTCAAGGTCGTTGTAGACCTCGGCGTACGAAGGAGCCTTCTGAAGCAGTACACCAGCCGCCCCACCGAAAGGCTCCACGTAGACAGCATGCGGCGGGAAGAACCCTACGACCCACGGCGCGAGGCGGAACTTTGCGCCGTGGTAGCGAAGCACAGGCTTGGTGACCGCACTCATGCTGGGCCTCGGGCGGCGTCGACTGCGAGGCCATAGAGATCCGCGCTTTGCTCGCACTGCCCGAGATCGGACGTGCAGCGGCCGCAGATACAGGTTGCAACCGACGGTTGGCTCAACTTCATGGGTTGACTCAAAATGCTCGGTTCCATCAGCTCAACGTAGGCCGCCATCGCGGCTACGGCAGCGAGACTGTTGCCATGGGCGGAGTTCACAAGCTGGATCGCTGCTTGGAGCGGCTCCACGTGCTGCGCGTCGACGACCCTGGCGATCGCGTCCCGCCACGGAGCGATGCGCGCCGGGTACTGCTCACCACAGATGGCGCGCATGGACTCGCGCATGGAGTGCATCGACGCAGTCAGCTGAACTGATTTCGCTGGCTCAACCATGATGGCATTTGCTTCCTGAGGTGATTAGCGGTTGTCCGAGCCGGGGAGCGCTATCGCAACGGCGACCGGCCTCACCCAGATCGGCATGGCGTCGAGGAAGAAGGTCTCGCCCGTCCAGGCCATAAGCAGCGTGCGGGCCATGACGCCGGCTATGGCTTCGGACGCTGCCGGCGGCACGGCGTTGCCGATGCGCTCGCGCCATGCCTGGTCGCTCAGTCCATCCAGCTCGAACTGCACCTCCGGGTCCACCAGCGACTGCAGGGCGGCCAGCTCGTAGGTGGTGAACGGGCGGTGCCAGGTGCCGTCGATCGAGCGGATCATGGCCTGCAGCTTGTCGCTGGCCGCCGGCAGGCGCGGGTCGGCCACTGACCAGTGGCCGTTGTCGTGGCAGGCCGAGCCGGTGACGGCGTAGCTGTGGCTGTCGTAGGGCACCACGCCGTAGTGGCCGCCGGTGAGGTAGTGGCCTGCTGTGCGGTCCAGGCGCGGCCGTGGATCGGCGACGGCGAACGCACCCTGCCCGGTGGTGCTGCCGCTGATGACCGTACGGCTGGTCTCGTTGTAGCGCGCTACGTGGTACTTCGCGAAGGGCTGGCCAGGCTGGCGCGGATCGGCGACTGAATAGGCGCCTTGCCCCGGCGACTTCACTCCAATGACCGCGCCCGACGTTTCACTCCAACGCCGAACGCCGTACTGGCCGAAGCTCTTCTCGCTACCCTCGAAGCGAGGGTCAGCCACTGCATAGGCGCCCTGGTCATCGCCACCAATGACGGTACCGGTGTTGTTGGTCCACGGCGTGACCTTGTACTTGCTGAACAGCGGGCCATCGTGGGGGCGCGGATCCGCCACGGCAAAGTTGCCATTGCCAGGCCGCGAGGCTCCGGCGACAGTGCCGCTTGGCTCTTCCCAGCGCTGCACGCCCAGTACGCCGTTGTGGTATTCCCGCTCCGGCACCAGGCAGAAGTCCTGCAGCACACCGTCGTCCACGCGCAGGTCGCGCAGCGAGCGCCAGTCGCTGCCGGCCTGCACGAAGGCCAGACGCACCCACGTTTTCCACTGCAGCGCCGGCAGGCGGTGCATGGGGCCAGCGGCGCCGACGTCACCGGGTAGCGGGCAGCGATCGAGCACGGTTCCCACGCCGCGCAACGGGCGGCACGGCGGCTCGTAGAGGAACGGCGGCACTTTGGCTTGGTGGCGGGCCACCAGCAGGAAGCGCTTGCGACTCTGCGCCAACCCGCCCAGCTCGCCGCAGTCGTGGGTGGTCTCGGCCACCGCGTAGCCGTAGTGGCGCAGCATGCTGGTCATCTGGTCCAACAAGTGGCGGCCACGAGTGGCGATGCGCGGCACGTTCTCCAACAAAAAGAACTCGGGCGGGTCATCCGACCACGCCTCCATCGCCAACCACACCGTGCGCAGTGCCAGCTCGTTGAGCGCCTGGTACTTCGCCGTCTTGCTCTTGCTCTCGTTGAGTAGTCCGGAGAAGCCCTTGCACGGGCTGCTGGTGAACACGATGTTCGGGCGCTCGTTGCCGGCGGCGAGACGGATGTCCGCAGGCGTCGCCTCACGCCAGCCGGTCGGCGGCTGGTGGCCATGCCAGGCCACGTACTGCTCACGGCTGAAAAGGTCCATCACCGTGGCCTTGGTGCCTACGATGCGCTGGAAGTCGCGGCATGCCGCGGCGTCTACGTCCACGCTGCCGATGCAGCGGAACCTGGCCTGCAGATTGCCCAGCCGCGCGGACGCGCGCTGGAAGCCCTTGGCGCCAGCACCGATGGCGCCGCACAGGTGGAAATGTTTGATCTCGCGCGTCTCTATCATCGGTCAGTCCTCCGGCTTGTTGCGCAGGGTGTCGAGCGACTGCACGCGGCCGTGGTCGGCGAGGATCCGCTCGTAGATTTCGAGGCGATGCACGGGGACGTCTTTCGGGGCGGCGATGCCAAGGCGCACGTCGCGCCCCTTGACGCCAAGGACACTGACCGTGATCTGGTCACCCAGGTTGAAGCTACCTCCTTCGTGGAGGCGCTCCACGCGGCACGAAGTGTCGTTCGCGCCGGTATGGGATTCGACGGCTAGGCGGACCAACTTGGCCTTCACGCCCAAGATGGTGATGGTTGTGTGGTCACCGATGACCAGGGCGGTTCCAACGATACGGTGCAGGATCAACAAGGGCGGTTCTCCTTCGTTCCATGTCCGTATTGTGTATATAACACGGACAATAATGCAAGCCTCCCCAGGCGAGACGTCCAGGGAAAAAGGGAATCAGGCAGCGTGAGGGAAGAGGCGGAGCTGCGGGGCCGAATGGCTTGAACGCCAATGGTTGAGAACCGCGTGGCCTTCCTGCTCGATCAGGGCGGCGCGAAAGCTCGGATCGTTGTCGGCGAGCTGCACGATGTGCGCGACCACCGCGTCGGAGTAACGCGGGTCCTCGAACACTTGGTCGAGGGACCGCTCCGACAGAGTGGACTCGGGAATCAGCTCTCCCAGTGTGTTAAGGCGACGAACTGCGTAGAGCTGGATTGCCCTCTGATAAAACTGAACCCGGTTCGTGACGGCAACCTGCTGCCGGGCGTGCGGCTTACGCATGGCGGTGTCGAGGTCGGCGAGGATCTGTGCAGTGGCGTGTAGGTTGCGCATGGGTCTTGCTCCTTTGTTTGATGAAGCGGGAACCGAGCGCCGGTAGGGCGCCGCGGTTCCTGATGGGAACCATCACTCAGCGGAGGGGATTGGCGAGCGCAAGGAGCCGCGTAGCGGCAGGAAGACGGCTGGAGCGGACCGCAGCCGAAGGCGAGGACACGGGCCGGCTTCCGGTCCTTGCGCTGGCAGCCGAGCCCCGCAGCGTGCGGGAGCCGACGTCAGGTGCTGGCCAGCGCCTGACGTTGGGGCGCAGGGGAGCGGGGAGCGACCGAAGCCCGGTAGATGTGCACACACACCGCGTTAGGGCAGGGGTGCCGAATAGGCACGCCTGGTCTGTATCGCGGCAGGAGGTGCCGGCAAGCCAGCATGGCGCGGCCGGTGCCCCTGTCTACAGCTGGGCGGCCGCCGGCAGGCGGGTGACTGGCGTGATCGGCGGCTACGCCGCCGGCTTCGCCTTCCTCGATGTGTTGCACCTTGAAGGCGAGGTTCTCGGCATGTTCGCTGGCGTTTACCAACCGGAGTAGTGGGAAATGAGGTGTCCCCACCTGCTGAGCGCGCGGTCATGCTGTCGAAGTACGTCGATCGCGTCAGCGGCTCGGATCTTGGTGGGACAGCCACCCAACAGGAAATATTTGTCCGGCCGGCTTAGGTACAGATGCAAAATGGTCAACGCCATAACCTGGCGAACGGGGTCCAGCGCCTTGTACGCCTTGCGCATGGGCTTCAAGGCCTCTGGAATCGGGTCTTGGCTACCCATCCAATCCATGCCACGCGGCCTGCACGTGTAATGGTCGCCAAGGGAATGCGTGTTACTGACGCGCTCAAAAATCGCCCCAAGATCGTAGGTGTTGATGATGTCCCAGAGGGCCTTGCCGAAAAGCACTGGCGATTTCTGGCTGTCAAAGACCGGAGTGGGGGCGCCGCAGGCGAGTGCCAAGGCGGTTAGCTCGGCTCCGTCCATGCTCGGCACCTTATGACAAAGCGCGATGAGCGTCTCGTCGGGAAACCGACCGCCAGCGAATATCGGATCAACTGCCGAGTAGGCACACAACGCCGCCGGCCAGCTTGAGTGGTGGATGTAGGCCCGGCTTGCCGTGGCTACATCCGTAAAAGCCCACACATTCTCAGTGACGTGCTGAACGCCCCACTTACTTAGCAAGTGGCCCGCATCTTCAAGGTAGTTATCCATGATCATTGGTGCTGTCTCCAAGGTTGTCTCGATTTCAGGTAGCGTCTGGCATACCCACTGCAGTACGGAAACCCGTTTCGTTACCGATTCTAGGGGGCTTCTGTCGCGCAAAGCGCGACAGCCGGGGGCCAGATGGCTGGTGCGGGGGACAACGAAGTCCCCCTCAAGCCACAGCACGGGCCTAGAAGAGGCCCGGCTGAATGGGATCGGCCGGGAACAGTTCCTCGACCATCGAGCGTGGCGTCGGATAGTCCGCCGCCGTGGCAAAATTCACGAACAGCGACTGGTAGCCGGTCGGGGTGAAGGGAAGGGGCAACCGGTCCACGGACTGCACCTCGACGTGAACGCAGTGGCCAGCGCATCGGAAGGGCTGGGTCTTGACGGTAATGCGGAAGCCGCGCACGTCGATCGTTTCCTCGCTATACGCGAACCAGGTCAGGGTGTCCGCGCGGGGCACCAGTGCATCAATCGCATCGGAACGGCAGTCGAACCCATACGCTTCGTGGTCGGCGATCAGCGCCACCATTTGGGCGAACGACTTAGGAGGCTCGAACCTCGGCTCGGCCAGAGCCAGCCGAACCGCTTCACGGAACAACCCGGCGGCGGCCGGGCGCAGCTCTTCGAGGCTCGGGAGCGCCTCCACGGCGCACCCGGCGCTCACGCGGCCACCTGCCGGGCAGCGCGCACTTCGTCCAGCGTCCTGGGCGTCCAGTGCAGATCCAGCTCCGCACCACACTGCAGCACTTCGATCAGGCTGACATAGCCCAGCTCGCCGCCGTAGCCGAGGTCGACGTAGCCGAAGGCCTGCAGCTGCTGCCGCTCTTTGTCCTTCTCGGTGATGTACCAATCGCAGCCGCCCATGAAGTAGTGCAGATACACCACGGCCGCGCCTTCCTTCTCGGACTGCTCGTAGGTCTTGGGCATGGTGTCGATCAGATGCCGTAGCTCGGCAAGCCGGTTCTGGAAGAACTCGCCTTCTTCGCCTTCGCACAGCACGGCCAGCACGCGACGCTGGCTGTAGCCGATGAACGAACGCAGGGGGGAAACGTGGGAGAAACCGTCGCCGATCATGGGTCTTGCTCCTTAGGTTGTTGAGGCGGGAACCGAGCGCCTGAGGCGCCGCGGTTCCTGATGGGAACCATCACCAGCGGAAGGGATTGGCGAGTGCAAGGGGCCGCGCAGCGGCAGCGGTCGGACTGGAGCGGCCCGCAGCGCAGCGAGGACACGGGTCAGACCCGGCCCTTGCACTGGTAGCCGAGCCCTGGAGCGTGCGGGAGCCGACGCCAGGCGCTGGCCAGCGCCTGGCGTTGGGGCGCAGTGGAGCGGGAAGCGACCGAAGCCCGGTAGATGCCCACAGGCACCGCGTTAGGGCAGGGGTGCCGAACAGGCGCGCCTGGTCTGTATCGCGGCAGGAGGTGCCGGCGAGCCCGCAGGGCGCGGCCGGTGCCCCTGTCTACAGCCAGGGCGGCCGCCATGGGTGTGTAGAGCCAGGCAACGCGGGACCAGATACATCCGCCGCCGCGGTGGTGACCAGATAAGCGAGTGAGATCGATATCCACAGTTTTTGTGGATAACTGCGGGAGCAGTCTTCCCGACGCTCGTAGAGCGTGGCTCCCGCACGGGTTGGCTACATAGTAACCAGCTGTAGCTAGCGACCAGCGTGCTGCGGGAAGCAGCTGGTTCCAGGTTTCACGGAAACGAACTGGACAATCACGCAGCGTACGGCTGTTGAGTCCGGTGGAGGTGCGTTATTGCCTCGTCACCGTGACGGTCAGCGAACAGCCCGGTATGGGGGCCTCGCCGCTTGGAAGGTTCACATTTCCGCCGCTCAGAACCTTGGTCGCGGTCCCGAGAGGGATGCGGCTAGTCGCCGATGTAAGGCATGTCTGTGTTTCCGGCAGCTTGGCGGACAAGGCCGGCCGCGTGTCATCTGTCTTGATTTCGCGGAGTGTGGAACTCACGACGCGGATCGATGATCGCACCAGTACCTGTCCGGGCATGTCGGCCAAAAGCGCGGGGGTCACCTTAACCAGATAGGTCGGTCCACCGTTTTCCGCTGTGCCGCTGAACCTGACCGGATTGCGGTTGGCGACATCGGCTACGGCGGTGGCGATGACCTTGTCTCCGCTGGTGATGGTCACCTCGATGTTGAGCTTTGCTGGGGTGTCGGTGCCGGCGACTGCGGCAGCCGAAAGGAGACTGAGAGCGAGCGAGAACAAAATGCGCTTCATGCTGAACTTCCATTGTCGATGGGTGAATGTGGAAAAGCTGATTAATTGCCAGACGATGAACGTTAAATCGCTAAGGTTTAAACTCGTCTCGCATATAACGACGCATTTAAGAGGAGATGTGGCGATTTTATGATGGAACGGCTATCTGCAAAACGCCACCATTGATTTATCGCCGATTGCGCATAATATAGATTCTGTCTAATAATCAACAACTTAGATTATTTCACTTCGGCGTCGATGTGAGCTTACTGATAGGCTGCTGTTCAATGTTTTATCATTCATCTATGTTTGAGATAAATATCATGCCAAGGCCACATTTGCAATACGTCACTCGCGCCCGAAACGGGATTATATCGGACCTGTCTTGTTGCTGGCCTTCATTCTCGTCAGCCCTACCGCGGTGGCGATGTTGGCCTATCACGAGGTCTGCATCATTCGCACTTCGGTCCGATGACCTACGCCGGGCTTCTCCACCTCATCCACGCCTTGATGGGAGTCGAGGGCGGGTGCGGCCGCCGGCGCATAAATTCCAACGGTTCGATCGACTATGGCTGCATGCAGATCTGGGCGGAACGCTTGTCGCACTCCAGTTAACCATGTCATGCCGCTTAACGATGTCACCCTTTGGCTGGATTGGAATGCCTGATGCGCCCAAGGAGGTCTTCGCGCTCAAGAAATTGCATCGGATGGCTGCACGGGTGATGCGTTAGTCGTAGACGTGGATGCAAACGATTGCGTCGCTCTGACGCAGCAAAGCGTCGCGCTCGGCTTCGCGCGATGCGTGAAGCCACGCCCACGGGTCGAAGGCCATGCTGCATTGGAAGCCGACCGAGATCCATGGCAGCCCAAGCACGCCGCGCCTGCGGCCATTACGGTAGCGCTTGAGTATCGCCAGTTCGGCGGCCGTGAGCTCGGCGAGTTTGCGGCCATCGAGAGCGAGCAGATCAGCCGGTGGCTTGCGGTTATAGGACATGCCGCGAGCATATTCGATCTCGGTTGGATCCATAGAGCTCGCGACGCGCGGCATCCATTCCGACAATAGTCGGATGCTAACCATAGTCGGAGAGCCGACCATGAGGGCAGGTTATCCCTTGCCCTAATGACAACGACCGTCAATCACGTCTTCGGACAGACACTTCGAACGCTTCGTACGACCAGGAAGCTCACGCAGGACTCCCTGGCCTACACTGCTGGCCTCGATCGGACCTTCATCTCCCTGCTCGAACTCGGCCAGCGCGGACCTTCGCTGGCCACCATGCTGGCTCTGTGCCGTGCACTGGATATTTCGCTGACCGATATGGCCACAGCGATCGATGCGGCCCTGGGGTGCTCTGGCGACGACTGACGGCCGTTGTCCGCTGACCGGACCGTCGCCTTGCCCACTGACACCCTCCCCGCCTCCGTCCAGCCTGATTTCACCATCAAGCAAGCCCTCAAGATCTACAACGAGCGCATTTCGACGCAAAAGCGTGGCGCGAAGCAGGAACGCTACCGCGTTCGACCAATCTGGCGGTCGTTTCTCGGCAAACTGAAGATCAGCGAGGTGACATCGGTCGATATTGCGTCGTACCGTGATCTACGACTGACCACGATTTCGCCGCAGACCAAGCGCCTCGTGTCCTCGAACACGGTGCGACTGGAACTGGCGCTGTTGTCGGACCTCTTCAACGTCGCCAACATCGAGTGGGGCGCCTGCACCCAGAACCCCGTGACCAAGGTGCGCAAGCCCAAGCTACCGCCCGGCCGTGATCGCCGTATCAGCTGGGGCGAGGAACGGCGCATCCTGCGCGCCGCCGCGGCCCACAGGAACCAGGCGATGTACTCGATCATCTGCCTGGCCATCGAGACTGCCATGCGCCAGGGTGAGATCCTCGGGTTGCTATGGGAGAACATCGACCTGCGACGGCGCATTGCGCACCTGCCGATCACGAAGAACGGTGAGAAACGGGATGTCCCCCTCTCGCAGGGAGCTGTGAGCGCCTTGACGCGCCTCGGCATAGGCACCTCCGGCCGGGTGTTCAAGTACACATCGGATGGCTTCAAGAGCGCCTGGCGCACCTTGGTGCGCCGCACAGGCATAGAGAACCTGCACTTCCATGATCTTCGCCACGAAGCCGTCAGCCGCCTCTTCGAGCTGGGGACGCTGGATTACCTAGAGGTCGCCGCAATCAGCGGCCACAAGTCCGTCCAGATGCTCAAGCGGTATACGCACCTGCGCGCCGAGACGCTGGTGCCAAAGCTGGACGGTCGCAAGCGCCTGAACCTCGGTAAGCGCATCATTTCCCAGACCGTAATCCCCTACCCTGCCGTCGTGAGTGAGGACGAAGGCCAGATCACGCTCCAGTTCCTCGATTTCGCGCACCTGCAGCTCCAGGGCTGCGACGTCATCGACCTGGCCAGTCGCGCCAGTGACCTTTTGCTTCGCGAGCTGGTCAGCCTGGTCAAGGATTCGAAGAAGACGCCGGCACCGACACCGCCGCTCGAATACGCTGAAGCCGCCCACGTGATGCTCATTGACCCGTTGACCGTAAGCATCAGCCTACCGCCTGAACTGCCCATGGCGGCATAGTTGCCAATCCGGCGTGTGGCTGCGACCGACCTACGCAGCTGGCTTTACGACAACGGTCGGCGCCATCGAGGCGGCACAGCCCCTATACGGACCAGGTACGCTCGGTTGGGCGTTATCGGGTGGGCATCGATGGTGTGCTTCGGCGGGTTACGCCAACGGCGGTGTTGTTGAGGAATGGACTTGCACCACCACCGCATCGTGCGCTGCTTTTGTTGAGTGCTTCTACTGACCAACTTGCCAATCCGGCGTGTGGAAAGCGTATTTGCCTGTGCCGGCGTACACCTTCCAGATCGTAAGTCTCAACAGCTTCAGTGGGCCTGGTAGCTACGACATTGGGTGGCACTTCTATTGTGCCTTGGGTTACGAATATGTGCCGGCGGGTACGACCGTGCAGGATTCACTTTGGGTTACGGCCGGACCGGACGGCCAAGGCCGAATGGACTGGACAGCTGGCCTTGGCTACTCAGGCAGCGCGATGTACGCGATGTGCTTCTAGTAATCCAGCCTTGATGTCCACCAGATCCGCTTGCCAATCCGGCGTGTGGGCCGGACCTGTTCATTCAGTGACTCAGGTGGCCAGCGGCACCACCGGGACAGGAACCTTGGTGGCATATGCCAATTGTTTTGCCCCGCATCCGATCGTGATCGGTGGCGGCTGCAATGATGATGGTCTCGGGTACATAAACGACTCGTGGCCGGTTGGGTCGAGCAGCTGGGTATGCACAAGCTTCGACTTGCCGGGCGATGGAAATCCAACTCGTACCCTGACAGCAGCAGCAATCTGTGCATCTCAGTAGCTTGCCAATCCGGTGTTTGGAGTCACGGGCAGGGGCAGGTGTTCAACACATCGGCGAGCGCTGGATTTCATCCCGTTGGTAGCTATTGGTACTCATCTCCGCAGGCGACGTGCCCACCAGGGAGCTCGGTGATTTCAACCGACGGCGAGTGCAATGGTTCATCCAACGTGCACATGTGGGCAGCAGGAGGTGGGCAGGTGGGCTGCATCGACGACTTGAACACAGGAGCCCAGAGCATCGCGATTGCGACTTGCATGGCTAACTGAGGTCCTTGCCAATCCGGCGTGTGGACAAGAGCGCTCGGTGAGCAGTCTGCCCAGATCTGGGTGGTCAATACCGGGGAGACCAACGAGGTGTCGCAAACGGCGTTGAACGCTCGCCTATGCTTCCTGTCGGGCATGAAGGCGGGGACCCAGAATTCGGGCTATGGTGCCAACGCCTGTAGTGCAGGCCCTGTTGCAGGCGGCTGGCTTCTTGATGCCAACAACGTAGGCATCAATGTCGCAGGCACCGTGAGTACGTGGTGCCAATTCACATGCCTGTACTAGCTTGCCAATCCGGCGTGTGGGCAATCGCTCATCCCACCGCCACAGTAGTGACATCCGCAGCGACACCAAGCTGTGGAAACGACGACACTTCACAGTATGCCGGCCAGATCTCTGTAGCGATGTGTCCTGCGAATTCCTACATGACGGGCGGCGGATATTCACTTACGAAATATGCACCTGTTCCACCCACTAACGTGGGCAATTCCCCGGATATTTCAGCCCCAGCATCGTCCAGCCAGTGGTACGTCTACGCGGGCGGGTTCCCTGGAGCAACTTGCTTCAAGGCCTTCGCCGTGTGCCAGCAGTAGGTTGCCAATCCGGTGTGTGGTCCAAGGCGGCAACCTTCACTGGCTACGTGACGACGGTTGCAGCGGTGAACGCAGGTTGCACCGCAAATGGCGACACTAACCCGCCCTCGTACAGCGCCCTGCAGTATGCGACGACGTGCGGGAACAGGTTCTGCAACACCATGGGCTACTTCTTCGGCACGCTCGTTGAGGGAGTCGGCGCAACGTACCAAACACCTCCATCCACACCGCTGCAGGTTGACTGCTCGAAGTGATTTGCCAATCCGGTGTGTGGTTGCCACCACTCGGACAGAGCGTAACCGTGGCGGGCAATGACCCTGGGTGTGGACATGGCCCACAGGGCTATTTCGACGCTATGTCGGTGGCGACTTGCCCAGCAGGCTTCTCGGTTACTGCGGCGGGATTTGTACAGGGAAGCTACTGCCGGACCGATGGCACCGGAACGACTGCACTCAGCGGCCTGACCCCGTGGGGTAGCGCCGTGCGAGCTTGGCCTGTCGACAACTACGCCTACACTGTGATCGCGGTTGCGCAGTGTTCTAACTGATCGCTGCTATCCGTGTCGGGCCTACTGCATACACGCAAAGTGGCAAGACGTTGCGTGTGATGCATAGCTCATGTCGACTCCGCTATTGCGGATCGTCAAAGCCCAAGTACCTCCGCCTGCGTACTCGGCGTCGCAAGCACTGCTGGAGATCCCTGGGCTCTGCATTACAGGCACCGGCGTTTTCTGACCCAGTAGCATGCAGAATCGCACGCCAGGAACGGTCGTGGTGAGCCCGTTGTCGGTGCTGTTCGAGTCGGTCAGATAGTAGTGCAGCACCTGGGTGTCTAGCGGCTGCAGCCACACACCGGATTGGCAAGCCACGGAAGGGCCAAACCGAATGCCGGCTTTCGCATCGCCGCCGTAGTGATCGTGGATAGACCTCCGGACTAGTTCTGATCGAGACATGACGCCATGCACCACTGACCGGTCGCGTTTGGGTCATCGCCTTGTATATGCCAGTTGAGTGAACCGGGTGCATCCGGCATCACTAAACAGTCCTGAGCTGCGATCACCGGTGTGCTGATCGGCCCGGAATGCTCACCTGCCAGAGTGCAGAACTGATGGTTACCGATCTCGACGATATCCGTGCCACCAGTGAAGCTTATGAAGTACTGCGTTGTCGTGGGCTGGAAGGACTTCTTCCACACGCCGGATTGGCAAAGCGCTCATTGAGTGGCGCATATGGCCTCCATGAGCACGCCTCGGCCTACGTTTGTGACCGCGCGGCAGGCGGCAAAGCCTGGCCACGACTGGTAAAGCGCTGTACCACTGTCGCCATCACACCAGCCACCCGAAAAAACAAGCGTGCTGGCAGGCGGGCATCCGATGGACCCAAAGGCGTAATACTGCCCGCCTTGAGATTGCCAACCTGACCAGGCACCTTGCACCACGAAGGTGTTTTTCAACGGCGCCATCCACACGCCGGATTGGCAAGACGGTCAGTAACCAATAGCAATGAGACTGACGCCATATACGACGTTATTTCCGTTAACGTCCGTGGCGCGAAACGGGATCTGGTCACGCGTGCCTGCACCTACCTGGGCAATGTATGGCGCGCTGACGTCCGTTCTGGAGGCGATTGTTGCTGAAACCGCCATTAGTCCAGAACCAAACGGAACTGGATACGTCCAGCTCGTGAAACCAGACACCGATGAAGTGACAAAACCTGTCTGAATGACGAGGCCGTCTTGTAACCTTTCATAGCAGCCATTGGCGTTGCAGGCGAGCTGAGCTGGTGCTCGCCACACGCCGGATTGGCAAGGGGCTAGGCCCCGAACGCGACGTAGCGAAAGCCAGAGACTTGACCAGCGCCCACCCCATTCGGCACGGCGCAGCTCACAACGAAAGTGGAAGGCCCGGTTATATCCATGCCGGCCACGGGAGCGGTGCCGGCGAAGTCCGCGCCAAATGAGATGACGCCAATCCATGCTCCTCCAGGGAACGGATAGGGGAAGTTATAACTCTGGTTGGATTGGCCCAGGACGCAGCTCGCCCATCCTGACTGAATGATGCTTCCATCGAGCAGTCTTTCAGCGCAGCCGCTGCTATTGCATTGCCTGTTCGCAGGTGGCGCCCACACGCCGGATTGGCAAAATAGTGGTCCGGAGGGGCCTTGGGCCATCTGGCCGTTGCTGGAACAGGCGGTTCCGGCCGTCGCAGTGCCGTTGACCTGCAAAATTCCGCCGGAAGTGACCTGCCCGCCGGTGGTCAGCGTGCCGTTGACCTGGCCATTGCCCGTGACGCTCAAATTGCCGCCGACGCCGGCGTTGCCTCCGGCCGTGATCGTGCCCGTGGCCGTCACGTTCCCCGCGGAGTTGATGTTGCCCGCGTTGAGGGTGGCGGCGGCCGTGCCAGCCTGGTTCTGCACGTTGAAGCTGCCGTTCTGGCGAATCGCGGAGTTCGTCGAATCGCCATAAAGGTACGAGCTGCCCACCTGGACGCCGTTGCCGTTGCCCGTCTGGAGCTGGCCGACACTGGTGATGTTGTGGCCGTTCATCCCCAGATCCGTGTTCATCTGGTTGAGCTGCGGCTGGCCAGGCACCGCGTTGCGGTACAAGTAGTTGCTGGTCAGCGAGCCATTCGAGAAATTGAGCAGCGAGGCCGGGTGGCCGCCTGCGACGTTGGTGTAGTTCGTGGTGGCGATCTGCCAGGCACCGAACGCGCCGTAGGCGTTCGCTGCGCCGCCCGGATACGCACCCGAGTCGTTCTTGGGGATCATGCCGCCGACGCCGGCCGCATTGCGCGCAATCGAGCCCAGGTCCTTGTCGCTAACCGTCGTGCCGCCCGTCGCATAGGCCAGCACCTGCAGGTGGCCAGCCGTGGGCTGCAGCACCTCGGCCACCCAGGTCTGGTTGTACGGGTTGGTCCCGTTGAACCCGGTCGGGAGGGTCACGCCCGCCGCCTGCAGCGTGGCGAGGGTGATCACCACGGGGGAGGTCGCCGTGGCGGTGGACTGCAACGTGAGCATGTTGGTGGTGGTGTAGTCCGTCACCCCCTGCACCCAGTCCTGCTGCTGCATCGCCGTGGCGATGTTGTCCTGCAGGTGCTGCTGCTCGTGCAGGTTGTTGCTGATGCGCGCAATACCCATCAAGCCGAGCATCAGCCCAAAGAGAACTCCAAGAATCTCACTCATGGTTCTTTTCCTTACATCGTGAAGACAGAGACGATGTCGTTGGTGGGTACCGGGGCAGGTAGCGGCTGGGCCGCGTTGACCACCCCGTTGGCTTGCGACGTCCAGGTCGTGCCGGAGGAAAGCCCGATCGACGCGTCGTCGCCGCTTTGCTTGAGGATCAGGTTCAGCACGCCCGGCGGCAGGGCGGCGTAGACCGTCACCAGCCTGCCTGCGCCGGAGGGTGTGACGTTGTTCCCGGCCAGCGCCAGGAACGTGCTTGAGTAGAACTGCCCCGCATAGGGAGCCAAGTTGCTTTCAGGGATGGTTCCGGTCGCACTCGGGTTGGCCTGGAGGTAGGCCATGACCGCGGAGCGATAGTTCAGGAAGAACTGAACCTCGGCCCGGGTCTGTTGCTGCGAGGCAGAACCCTGCAGCGCCCGCATACTCGCCTGCTGCAACATCAGCGCAGAGACGATCAGCATGAGGATCAGGATTGGATACAGGCGCATGGCTATGCCCTCCCCGCTGTTGTCGGATGGCGATCCCGTTGCGCGGCGGCCATCTCCCGGAAGAGTTGGTTCTTCTGGTTCTCGATGGCGCTGCTGAGCTTGGCGAACTCGCCATTTCTCATGTGGCCGCGGTTGGCGTCCTGATCTTCGAGACAGAAGAACGGACGGGCGTACAGCACACGGGGCGGCGTACCCGTCTGCATGCCGCTGAACATGTTGTCCAGCGACTTGCCCCTGTCCTTGTCGTCGACCAGGCGCAGATCCAGATGAATCGCGAAGCGGAACGCTTCCACGAACTGCTCGGAGATCTGGCCGTGGCCCGCCGAGCGCGCGAAGCGCTCGATGCCGTTGATCAGATCGTTCCCGTGATATGTACAAAGCACGAAGTAGCCGGCTTTCGAGGCCTGCACCACGGCCTCGGCCGTCCTGTCGTCCAGCACCTCGCCCACGAACATCACGTTGGGCGTGGCGCGCGCGAGGTCACGGATGGCCTCGCTCATCTGGTCAGGCGTATCCAGCTCGCGCTGGTGGATGTAGCCGCTGTCGTAACGGCCTTCCATCTCGATCTCGACAGGGTTCTCGATCGTCCACGTCACCCCACCAAGCTGCCGCGCTCGCTCAACGAGGTAGGCGCATGCCGTTGTCGTCTTGCCCGAGCCCGGCCGCCCCAAGATGATGCCGATGCCGTTGCGCAGCATCGGCGACATCAGGCGGGCCGCCACCGCTGTGTTGAGGCCAATGTCTTCCAGCCGTGCCGGCTTGAAGCGGAAGGCACGGCAGACGTAGACGTGCTTTCCATTGGCCAGCGGGATGCGCTTCGCGCGAAGGCGCATGTCGTTGAGCATCAGCGTGAACCCATGCTTGGAAAGGGGCTCTCCCCTTTCCTCCCAGAGGGCTTCGAGCCGATCCCACAGCTCCCTGACGGCGGGCCACGCCGATTCTTCCAACGCCGCCACTTTCATGGCGTCCGGCGTGGCCTTGTACCAGCCTTCGGCCGGATCTGCGCTGACGCACAGATCTGACCAGATGATGTCCTGCGCGAGATCCACGTGGTCCTCGCCGCTTACTTGCCGAACACGAGGGTGATGACCTGGGTGGCCGCACTGTGGCACTGGGTCGTTGCAGTGCCACCATCAAGCGGGTTGGCTGCGTCGTACGTGGTGCCGGCGAGCGTCACGCTCACGTAGCTCTTCAGATGCGTGACCATATCGATGCAACCGTCGCTCGGCACCGCGTTCTCCACGACGTCGAACTGAGCCGGATTTGCATCAACCGCGCAGGTCACGGCCCCGCCCCACTGGTTAGTCATGGTGGCGGCGTCGGCCGACATGCCCGGCGGAGACAGCTTGGCGCAGACGGCCGTCGTCAGGTTGTTGAACGTCGTGTCGCCGCTGAACGTCGACGTGACATTGGTGGACAGCTGCAGCACGTTGCCTGCTTCGGTTGTTCCCTTGTTCTTGTGCATGGCCATGTAGAGGATGCCTGCGACGACCGCCACGCCCAGCAGCGCCATCAGGTACTTGAAAAGGGTGCCCATGATTTCTGACATAGTGAATTACCTCTCTTGTTGATGAAAATAGAAAACTGGCGTCGTTACGCCCCTAGCCGCCAACACTATCCAGCTGCGTGGTGACGCTGTTTATCGCGATCATGAGCAGCGCCATGATCCCGTACACGCACATTTCAGCCGCCAAGCCGAGTGCCTTGGCGCGCCGCTGTGAGCTTTCTTCGATTTCCTTGGACCACCGCGCGGTGATTTTGGAAACGCGCATGTGGAAATCATCGAAGGCCTCCACCGACACCATGTAGTCGATGATGTCGGGATTCGGGAATTCGAAGGGCGGCAGATCGCGCCCCTTGACCTCGAGTGCGGAGCCAAGCCCCATGCCGCCGTCGGTCATGCGGAAGTGGATGTGATACAGCCGCTCCCGCAACCACGGAGTGGCCGTCTTCATCTGTTCGACGAGGATTTTCACGTCGGCCAGACCCGCTTCGAGCATGCCAGCGAATGAGACCAGCCACTTGAAGCCTTCGATGTCGCGGTAGAACGAATACGGGAAGTACCGCTCCGCGGCGATGCGTTTCGCTCCGACCCAGCGCGGCAGCGAACGCCGAATGCCCAGGGCCACGAGGATGATCAGGATGATTGGTACCACGGCAAACCAGGACTGGCTGAGGTCTGCGGCCTGGTACATCAGGAGGCCCAGGCCGGACACCTTGCTTTCCGGCAAGGTCATCGTGATCTGCGGCATGACCCAGCCGCCGATGATCCACAGCACCAAGTACGTCATGGCCATGTAGAAAATCGGCATGATGATCGCTTGGCGGTAAGCCTTGACCACATCTTCCACGCGGTCGTGCGAGGAGATGATGATGTCGAATGCTCGGCCGACGTCGCCGGCTTTCTCGCCCCCGGCGATCAACGCGATCTCGTCCCGCGGAACCGCGATGGCGACCGCTTCGTGCAGTTTCATGCCTCCCAAACGCATGCGTCGTGCGATGTTGGCCACCAGCGCAGCACTGCTCTTGCGCTTGCGCTTGGCCAGAATCTCTACGTACCCCTCGATCGCTGTCGGCACGTCAATGCCATTCTCGACCTGCGCCGCCAGGTGGCTGTAGAACTGCCGCCGCGTCTGCCAGTTGAAGGCTTTGCGATCGGCCTTCTCGACCAGGCGCGTCCAGAACGTTGAACGCGCGCGACGACGGTATGTAATGGTCTTGCGCTTAACGGCCTTGGTCTTCTTCTTGTTGAAGCCGAGCGTCCTGAGGATCGCGTTAGCCATGGGCCACGGCCTCCAGATGGCGAACATTACGACCACCGCTCGTGTCGTCTGTCGTGGAGCGCGATGGGGCGACCTCGTGGAAGCGTTCCTTGGTGACGATGATGTCCACCACCTCCTGGACGTGGAATGGATCCACCTTGCCCATGAGCACATGCTGGATTGCCGCATCCAGCAGTGGCGGATCCGCATCTGGGCGCTGGTGATAGTTGCGGCGTGCGCGAGCCGTCCCCAGGTGGATGAAGTCGGACATCAGCTGAGCATCCGTCACCACGACCTCCATGATGCCAAAGCGCGCGACCGTGCCGTCACCCTTGCAGGTCGGGCAGTCCATGTCCTCGCCACGCAGGCGCACCTTGCTGACATCGCCATCCGTGGACCAGGTGCGGATGGCCTCCAGCAACTCTGCATCCATCAGCTCGGGATGTTCGCCGGCAAGGCGGCTGCAGTCGGGGCACAACTCACTCAGCAGACGCTGCGCGACGACGCCGCGCACGATCTTGGGGTCGCAGAACACCTCGCGCCGCAGACGGACCTGATCCATCAGCTCCAGACGATCCGGCCACAGGAACGCGTCGGACACGTGAAGTGTGGACGTGACCTTGTGGCCCGTCGTGGCGGCCTCGAAGGCGATCAGGGCGACTTCCGCGCTGCGGATCTCGCCCGGAGTGATGATCTTCGGCGCCATGCGCAGCGATGTGTGGAGCTTTTTCTCGAACTGCTCGCCGGTTGCGGTCTGGTCCACCGCGTTCACGACGGGAAGCTGGGTCGACCAGGGCTCCGGAAACTCGATGGGATCCGCCACCACGATCTGCTTGAGGTACGGGCGAATGCGAGCCTCTTCTTTCCGAAGCTCGTAATCCGTGGTGGTCTTGCCGGAGCCGGTCGGGCCTGTGACGATCAGGATGCCGTCGGGCATCGTCATGATCTTCTTGAGCTTCGCGCAATTCTGCTGCGTGAAGCCCATCTTGGGCAGCAGGAACTCGCCTGGCGGCCTGCGCGGGTATTTCAGCGGAGGCAGGCCCTCACGACGCCGTGCCCCCACGGTGTTTGCGTACTGTAGCCGGATCACCATGTACTGGCCGCCGTCGGCCATGGGGTACATCGGGCCACGTTGGATACGGAGACTGGTGACGCCGGTCGCAGGGTGAAGCTTCTCGCCGGACACCTGCGCGCCCTGGTCGATGTATTCCTTCCACTGGTTGTCGCCCGTCGTTACCAGGCCGTTCCAGATGGCGCGGGTCATGCTGGAGGCGTAGTCCTGCTTCATTTCCCTGAAATACCGCAGGTCGTTGTTGACCGTGAGCAGCACTTCGGCGTGTTCACCACGCAGGAGGAAATGGATATCCGAGGCGCGGTAGTACGCTCCGTCTTCGATCAGTTTCAGCCCGTCGTCTTTGAACTGGTATTCGTCGCTATTGCCGGCCTTCTCCGAACCGCTCTTGGTTTCCGCAAAGCGGAAGCCTTGATCACGGAAGCGAGTTACATCCGCGAGATCTACGGGCTTCAAGGTGAGCTTGACGCCACGCCGCTCATTGCGATGGACCCACGTCATCAGCATGGGGTCTTTCGAGAACTGTTGTGAGACGTAGACCGTCAGTGTCGAGTGGTCGAACGCTATCTGCGAAGCGATCAAGTTCGAGGGCGGCAACAGACTGGGAACTGCATATTCAGCGGCCATAGAGCACTCCTGTGAATTGCCAGGCGGCTTCTCTCACCTGTTGGGAATTGGGGTCGGAATTTGCGGGCACATGCTTGAGCTCGGTCAGGCGAAGCCCGATCAGACCCTTAAAATCCAGCGCAAATGGAGCGACCGGCGCGACGAAACTGATGCTGTACTGCTTGATGATGGGCGGCGGCGTCTGCCCGGGCAGCTTCGCCAGTGCACTCTGCTGCGCCTTGGCCTGCGCATTGGGGTCGCCCTCGATCTTGATCACGATGTCGTGGAGTTGCCCCCACAGGATCAGGCGTTCGCGCGCGTCGGCGATCGGCAACGCCATGGCCGTTCCCTGCACCCCATCGAGCGGCAAAGGGATCATGCTCGTGACACCGTTTCCGTCCGGACTGAGTGCGCCTTGCGGACGGTAGGCAATCGTCGCGCTCAAGCGGCGACGCCAGAGGATATTGAGTTGCCCTTCCATGCAATCGTGGCCTGCCAGCTGCCAGCCCATGTCCCATGGCGGAATGCTGTAAATGGCGTGCTGGCAAGCTGCGAGCCAGACCATCGGGTCAGGCCGGTTGCGCAGCACCGTCGCCAGATCGGGCGACTGGGGCTGCTGCGCCAAGTGGGCTTTCATCAAATTCTCGCGTTGCATGGCGATGCGCTCTGCATTCAAACGCGCAGCTTCATGGTGCTTCCAGTAGAAGTAACCGCCGAGGGCGACCACGGCCACGAACAGCGCGACAGCCCCGGCGATCACCTGCTTGCCTGTGAAACGTGACGCGGATACCGACTCGATGGGGGTGCGGCGGCCACTGCTTTCGCGGATCAGCCTTTCGAGATCTCCGCGCGCACCATTGACGTGATTGAAGTCCTCGATGGATGCGTGTTCCTGCCGCGCCCGGAGGATGTCTTCTTGCGACCCGACCACATCGCCATCGGGCATGATGGTGTAGTTGTCGCGAACCGCGATGTACCACCAGCGTCCGTCGCCAAGGTCAAACGCCCCGGCCCATGGCACCTTGTGGCTGTCGGCGAGGAACGCCGCCAAGCTGTAGAGCTTGTTGGGCCAGCCTTCGGTGACTGCTTCGCAATAGCCCGTTTGCACCACCTCGTCGCCCGAGCGTTGCGCTACCCAATCCGCCTTGAGGGATTCGGCTTCGTCCAGCAGCTCCTGGTGATCCAGCAATGCCTCGTACGTCTGCCACGTCATGCCGAGCAGCCAGCGCCGGCCATTTACCGTAACAATCGCCGACTCGCGCGACGTGTCGGAGGTCCCTTCCGACAGGCTGTCCTGGTGGTCGTAATAATCAGTCACGCGAACGCTCCAAAGTTAGCGGATGCCCACGGGTGGCGCGATCGTCACGCCGTTGCGCTGTGGCATCGACGCGCCCGTACTTGCGCCACCGTCGCCACCGGCAAACGGCAAGGAGTACGTTTTCTTGCCGTTACTCACGGTGACGTCATTGAGCGAGATGCTCAGGATCCGGCCAACACCTGGGACGCTCTGGCCCGCCCGTGCTTTGTTGATGTAGCTGCCGGATGGCAGGCGGATGGCTGCCACCCACCGGCCGTCGACCATGGCGGTTTGTTCGACGAGAGGACTCTGCGGATCGGCATTCGCGGATGTGTCCAGCGAAGGCGCCATGCCCGGCATCTGCATAAGCGGCAAGCCCGCCTGCGTCGGCGCAGGCGTATCCGACTTGAAGACGCCGCTCCGCGCCTCTTCCAGCTCGTGGTGCGCCTTCAGGTTGTCGATTTGCGCAGTGACCAGTTCTGTGTCGGTGCGAATCGCATCCACCTGGTGGTAATACGACTGCGTGGATGCAGCCCTGCTGCTCGGTAGCACGCCCGGGTCGTTCATGACCGTGGGTGCTGATCCACGGTCGCCAGCGGCGCCCGGCACGCCCGATGCTGTAGCGGGGGCCGCGCCACGTGCGCCCGCCGAGTTCGGTGCAGGTGTCTTGATGGCTTGCTTTCCGGCGGTGGTGCCGTCCGCCGCCATCGCTTTATCGACGGCGATGACGGCAACGAAGGTGATCACCATCGCGATCAGAAAGCGTGCCCAGCGAAAAGTCTTGAGACGTGATTTCATCGTCGTATCCCCCTTACAGGACCGTCGCCGTAACGACGACCGCGATCAGTTGCTTGCTATGCGTTCCATCCACGCCACCACCCAGCAACGGGTTGTACGGTGAGAGCGTGCCGCTGTGCGTTGTGCTGGTGTTGTCGATGGTGATCGACGACAGGAGCATCGCCTCGCCAGGCCGCAACGCCGTCGACTCCGTGATGAGCGTCGGCGAGATGTTGGGCAGCTGCATGATCTGGCCGTTGCTCGTGATCTGGTCGATCGCGTTCAGCGTGATGTTGTTGAGGTCCATGTCCAGGTAGACCATGCCGTTGATCACGTTGGGCGTGAACTGGACCGTGAAGCCGGAGGAGGCTACCCCCGGCGTCATCTGGGTGCTGGTGCCGACATTCGCCGTTTGTGTTGAGCCGTTGGAGGCCACGTAGGTGCGGTTGTTGCCCACCTGGATAATCGACGGCTGGCCATTCAGCGTCATCGTGGACTGGACGATGCCTTCCTTTACGTTGCCCAGTGTGGACAGGGCACTGAAAGCCACCTGCGAGCCGTTGAGCCGCGATCCGCTGCCGGCAGTGGCCGAGATGACGGCGGGGGCAAGACTTCCAGCCACCGGGGGTGCACCGGCGCCGGTGAACGAGAAGCCGTAAGCACTCGACATCTTCTTGATGATCGTCTGGGGATTCCAGTCGATGTAGTCCTCGTTGGACAGCGTGACGCGATAGGTCTGCATCGTGATCAGAACCTTCTGGCTCGTGTGATCGCTGATGCCCTTGACCCACAGCTCGACGTTGTGGACTTGCATCGGCGTGCCCGTCACCGTGACGGACATGAACGACGGATCCACCGCCACTTGCGCATCGCTGCCGGCGACTGTCTTCACGGTCTGCTCGATGCTCTTCCAGAAATCGACATCCGTATGAGCGGACGCATTGAGGCCGCTGGATGAACCGCCGGCACCGCCGCCACCCGAGGCGCCGGACGCGCCAAGACCGCCCATGGCACCTGCAGCATTCGAGCTGGACTGTGCTTTGATCGAGTTCGTACCGGTGGTATGGCGATTGAGCGCAGGGATGTAGAACGTTTTACTCAGCGTGCGGAAGAACTTCACCGTTCCCCCCTGCAGGCTCCAGTAGATGCCGTCTTCGTTCGCGGCAAAATCCAGCATGCCGTTGACGTCGCCATCAAAATTGACGTCCAGCAGCGGCAAAGGCATATAGGTCGATCGCACCCCTGCCCCACCCGTCACCCCCTGCAGAGCCGGGGGTGCTGGAACCGTCGATCCAGGAATGCCGCCGATACCCGGTGCAACCAGCTGGTCCTGCGCTGACGCACCACCGATGCGCATCACCTCGGAAACATCGACCGGCAAGCCAGTGGCGTTGGTGATGTACGCCGCCAGTTCGGCCAGGGACACCTTCCGCGTTGGGTGCCAGGCGATCTTTCGCTGAAGTACCGGCGAAATCTCCGGCTTTAGTTCCACGGCGGAGCCCAACAGCCAGGATCCAGACGTACGCACACCGACAGGTTGCGGCTTCTGCGCTTGGGCTTGCTGGTCCTCAATGAAGGCTGCAGCCCGCTTCGCTTGGTTGTCTTCGCGCTGGAGGTTGGCACAACCCGATAACAGCCCCAGCACCACGCTCAGAGCTAAGACAGACAGACGCGGCGTCGCAAAATGAAGACCTTTCACGCGAGGTTCCTTGTATGGCGCATTCATGGGGTGGACGCTCCCGTGCCGTAGACCAGGAACGTGTTGTTACCGGTGAAGGTTGTGTAGTGGATCAGCGCGCCGTTGGACGACAGGATCGTGATGATCTTTTCCGCAGCCGTGGGGAAATCGTCGTGGGACGTCCAGTCGGCGCCCGCAATAATGTCCTTGGGGTAGTTCCACACCACGTTCCAGTGCGCCTTCTTGCCCATCTCGGAGAGCTGCTGCTGGATGCTGTAACCCTGTTTGATGGTCCAGGTCGCCTCCGGCTTCGGCGGCGGTGCTGGTTTCGGCGTAATTTTCGCCACCGTCGAAGCCTGCTTCGGAGCGAGGGGCGTCAGTGGGAGCTTGGCCGGAGACGGGGTCACAAGCTGTTTCGCCGCGCAGGGTGTCGTTGCCTTGGCCTCTGTGCACGGCTGACTTGCCAGTGTCCCGCTGCTGCCCTTTCCGATCGCAGTCTCGGTAGGCTGAGGTCCGGGACGCAGCGACCCGGAGGGCCTTGCGACCAACGGCTCCGTGCTGCGCAGTGCTTGGGTCGGAGCTGGCGAGGGCTGCATGACGGCACTGCGAACGATGCCGGTGTCGCTGCCAACGGCGACACGCACCTCCGTGTAGCGCCCCGGGAGGACTGCGTAGTTGTCGACCTGGCGATAGCGAATGCGCTTGCCAGCCGCATCGGTGAGAACCGGGCGCTGCGTTTCCAAGTCCACAAACGCGAGGATGGTGTTCGGGCCGTCGTCGAACGCCCGGGTGATCCCAAGAGCGCCTTGATTGGACACGACGTATCCGGTGTTCAGCTCAGCGGCCATTGCGCTGCCGGCGACCAGTGCCATAACGAGCACGAGGCAGCGCCAGAGCTGGCGAGACGACTTTCCCATGAATGCACCTACTGTGACGAGTTGGAGTGACCGACGGGCGCGGCCGTTGTTCCGCATTGTGTATATAATACGAACCCAGCGCAAGAGGGGAAGACCCATGTGGGGCCATTCAATCGGGAGACGATTCATGGGCAAAAGATGTTCTGCTGCACCAGCGCTGCTCTTCGCGCTGCTGTCGGCCGGGGCGCAAGCGCGGACCCCTACGCCGCCAGATCCGCATGAAAGCTGTATCCGTGCCGCTGCCGCGTACTATCACGCGCCTGATGACCCCGTTTCTGTGCTCGGCATGGCTGACCTGATCACGGCCTTTATGCGAGCGGAGCGAACGTGCGGCCGTGTGCACGAGAACGCCAACGGGTCGTTCGACTACGGCTGCATGGGCATTAACAGCATCCACCTGAAGGAACTGGCGCAGTACGGGATCACCGCGCGCAGGCTGGTCGCAGACGATTGCCTGAACATCTACGTCGGCACCTGGATCTTCAAGCGCGAGCTGGTCCGCGAGCCGAACCTATGGAAGGCCATCGGCAACTACAACTCGCACACCCCCCATTGGAACGCTCGCTACCAGCTGCTTGTATGGGACAACCTGCGGCGCATCTGGTCGCAGCGGGTGACTGCTCGCTAACTGCGATATCCGTGGGGGTGAGCAAGCGAAATGCACAGATGCACGGGCCGTGACGGGGGAGCCCTACCTAGCTCCCCCGCGGCCGGTGTAGCTCGTGTAGTTCGCGCCTGATGGCCTTCCCTGTCCTGTTCTCCGGAAGTAAACAGAGCCGGCATTGCCGGCTCTGTGAGTGTCTTGCTGCCATTTGGTGGTAGGCGCTGGCGGCCAATGGCCGCTTGCCTTGCTGATACGGCTTCGGTTCGGCGCCGGGGCGGGAGGATCAAGCGTGCTGCGTAGCCACAGCTGACCACCGCAAAGCGCCGTCGTAGTCGTTCCCGCCCTGGGCCTCGAAAACCTGGCCGGCCACGTCCACCGCGAGCACACCTGGGCAGACTGTCCCCGGTGCGGCCAGCGCGCGCTTCCAACCGAAGGCCCGGCCTAGGTAGACGAGGACATAACCGTCAGTCGCTTCGTCGCCCAGTGAGGCAGCGCGGTACTGGTCAGCGATCCCTTGAATGTTCATCCCGCTTCCTCTGGGGTCTCGTGCTCGAATATACAATCGCGGGGTACCTGCTACCACCCACAGGGTGTGCTTCTTTTGTCGGTATGCGAGAGGGGCTACGCCGGTCGCGGCGCAGCCGTCTGATGCGTCTGCACTGGGGCGTTCTCCCTAGTGGTGGCGCGCGGTTGCTGCGTTGGAGTCGGGCTCGATCGGGTGAGCTGGCCGGCGTGCTTCTCGACGAACTCGGCCAGCTGCTGCTGTGCGTGGCGCAAGTCCTTCTTGTCGTCCTCGGTCAGCGGCATGCCCGACGCCTCGGCTAACTGGAAACTCTCCACGATGGCGTTGCACTCGCGCTTGAGCACCTCAAACTGGCGCTGTACGTGATAACTCGTCTCGCATACTGGTGTCCGCCCCTCTATCAGGCAGGCGATCATCTGTCGGTCCAGTTCGACCGAAAGCCTATCCGCATCGCGCGTGACCGGACCGTTCTGGTCGCGCAGCAGCTGCCTGGCCTGGTAGGCAGCTGCCAGTTCAGGCATCTGCTCCGCCGGCCTATTCGCCTTGTAGGCTTGAGCAAGGCGTGCGCCGTAGGCCACTGCATAAGCTTTGCTGGCGGGAGCCTCCATGCGGTTCTGGCTGTCGTACTGCTCGGCCGCCTCGGGAAAGGCCCGCATGGTGTAGTGCGCTCGCTCCTGTGCGGCCTGGACCAACAGGCGTTCCTCGGTGGAGGCTCCGCGCCGCTCCATGCTCTCCACGATTTCGTCCCAGTTGGTCGCCAGCGTGATCCGCTCGAACGCGGTCAACTGCCCGCGTGCCCGTTCCAACTTGGCCGCACCGGGGGTCTGCCCCTGCGTCGGCGCAGCGTCATGGATGACGTCGCCGAGCCGGTTATGGATCACCACCCGGTCCACGGATGCGGTGTACTCCAGCCGGCGCACCGAGTCGGCCACGCCGTGGTAACTCCGGTCGTGAAGCTCGCGGACGGTCCAGCGTGCCATGCCCCCGACAGAGCGCTCGCGCTCGTAGCGCGTGGCGGCACGCTGATAGCTGATTTGCTCATTCACAGCCAGTGCGTGCAGGTCCGTCCGATACCCTGACGCACGAAGATCCTTGGCCAGCGCCTGTGCGGCATCCGGCGACCACAGGGTTCCATCCACCACGACATTGCGGCGCCGGGCCATCGCCTCGTGTCGAACCGCGATAGCCAGCGCACCGGAGTCCGCGGCAGTCTGCAGCGCGAAGTCCGGCGCGTTGGTGTCCAGCTCATCCAGGTAGGGGAGCCGCAGCCGCATGACGTCGGCGGAAACGGTGATGAAACCACCGCGGTGTATCAGCTCATCCTCCAGCGCATCCACCAGGGTGGATTTGCCGGCACCACTCTGCCCCGCAAGTATCATAGCCCTCGGTTGGTCTTGCTCGGCCGTTCGGTGCATTTCCGCGTCGACGTAGTCCGCGGCGATCTCCCTGATTTCTTCAGGCGTCAATCGACCCTTGTTCATTCGCTGGCCTCCAGCACGCGGCGAATGCCTTCGCTATCCGCCACCCGCAGGTCTTTCGCTCGATCGTTTGCGGCGACGTACGCGTCGAACGCAGCCTGGACAGAGCTTGGCCAGGCTGCTGGATCCGCCTTGGTCTTGCGCCAGGCGGTGAACAACCGCCCGGCATTGGCTTCGAGGCGTTCCTTGGCGCGCTCGAAGTCCACGGTCTGGTTGATGGGTACTTCACGGGAATCGGTCATGGTCATGGCTCCTTGGCGTGGACTCGTTAACGCATGCGCGTCGGTTCGGGTTGCTGTTGGGTCAACATCGACTGTCGCGTGCGTGGCACGTCGACCATCGGACCGGAGTGCAGCGGCATCGTGGCGTCGTGCTTCTGGAGGAAAGCCTTCAGCGCGAGCTGCCCGTGGCGGAGGTCCTGGTGGTCGGCCGGCTCCGGCTCGATACCGGCTTTCTGGGCGGTCGTAATGCCCTGCTCGGTCTTGGACACCACCAGCTCCAAAGATTCCATCTCCTGGAAAACCTGCAACAGCTTCGGATCGGCGGTGGGGCTGGAACGAAAGGCGCGAAGCTCTTGGATCGCGTCCGAGAAGCGGTCGGTGACTTCCTGCAGGTCGACGTGCCGCGGCGGCTGCAGGTGCATAAGAGCAACCTGATTGAAGGCCTCTGTGAAGCCGCCAGCATCGCCGCCTGTCTGCCGCTGGTAGACCACCTCGGCGTCAGCCAGACGGGCGCCGGCCTGCTCGTACTCGCGATCGCGAACCAGCTCCACCGCCGCGCTGGCATGCGCGTTGGCCTCTCGCGCCAATGAGGCATCCCCCCAGTGCTCCACGCGTGCCATCACCTGGCGGATTTCCGCGATTGCGTCCTTCCGGCCTAGCTCCGCCTGCTTCCAGCTGGTTTCCTCGATCCGCTGTGCTGCATGCAGCTCCAGTCCCACCATGTCCACCCGGTCAATGAGGGCGGCACGCTGATTCAGGATAGCTTGCAGGGACGGCACCCGGTCCACGTGGAGGACATGCTCCTTCCAGCGTTCCTCGGCGCGATAGATCCTCTCCAACGCGGTGCCCGCGAACGGGTTGGGATTACCCGGCTGGGCGGTCTGGGCCAGCCCATTCGCCAGACCATTGGCCAGCTGGCGGTACCTCGAAAAGAGGTGGCTGCCGGGCACCCCTTCGATACCTTGGGTTTTCGCGTGCTCCGCTGCTTGCAACGCGAGTTGCACGTAGCCGTGCCGTTCCTCTGGCGTCGGAAGGGGAGCGCCGTGGGCGGCGCTGTCGAGCGTTTCCATCGCGTGCTGGCACTTCACCAGCAGCAGTTCGGGGATGGTTGAGGAACTCACGGCGCGTTACCTCCGGTATGAGCGTGGCTGACTTTGGATAGGCTGGTTTGGGCAGCCCGGTGGCTGCGCAATGCCTGGCGCAGCGATTCGGTGGTGTATTGCTTCTGAAGCTCTTCAACGAAGGCCTGGGCCGCGGCGTAGGTGTCGCACCGCGCCATGAGGAAGCGGTTCTCGCTCGCGAACAGTTCGTCCATCACGAACATCACGCGCGCTTCCATGAAGTCGAGGTTGTCCTCGTGGATGGAAAACGAAAGCAGGCCGCTATAGCCAGTGATGTCCAACAGCTGCTCCAACACCAGGATGGTTTGGGGCGTGAAACTTTGGTTGTCGGTTCCGTCCGCAGAGCGGCCGAACACAGAGACAACGACGGGCTCGGCTCGCCCGTGTGCATTGCAGGCAATGAACGCCTGTACGCCTGTGGTCAAGAGTTGTGTCATGGGGTTTCCTTGTTGGACGCAGGGTCAACGGTCAACACTTCGTAGTCAGCTCGCAGGATGGCCAGCGCAGCCTGGATTTCCGGCTCGGTGTCAGCGCGAAGCCACAAGACGCCCCGCTTGGCGGCGAGTGTTCTGCTCACTGCGTGCCGGACTTGTTGGACCGTGCGTGCTGCCGGCCCTGACTTGATGTAGTAGGAGTAAAGACACTCTTCGCCGTGGAGCTGCTGGGCTTTGTCGAGTGCATCCACGACACAGGGCAGGACGTCCTCTGCCCCGCCCTGTGTGCCTGCGCGGAACGTACCGAGTGTGGCGACGACGCTGATGTGGCCGCCGAGCTGATCACGCACGGAATAGACGGGTACGGTGCTGGTGGTCATGTCAATGCGCTCCAGGGCTATCGACGTCAATCAATAGGTACGGCCCCTGTACGGGATCCACAGTGCCGAATTGGGCAATGCCCGTCGCCCGCGCTTTGATCCATGCGTCAGCGAGCTTTGCCGCCTCGTCGGGCTCGACGGTCACGGGTTTCATGCCGCGGAAAAACCGGATGGGCATCGAAAACGTCCGCGCGCCTTGCACTGCGATCGACACCGTGTAGTTGAAGTCGTTGGCTTGCCGATGAGCGGTGATCGCGACGGTCAAGCTGGAAAGCTGGATTCCGCCGGCTTCAGAAGCTTGCGTAGTGGAAGCCGGTGATGGACGGGACGCGTGCGTGCGATACCAGGTCGCGGCGGCCGCGGCCAGCAGAAATAGGAAGAGGATCACCACAACGGTGGTGAGGATCGGGCGCTGCCGGAGAACGTTCATTGCACCGGCGCTCCATGATCATTGCAACGTGAAAAAGATCGGGGTGCCGCCGTCTGATCGCCCGCAGGGGGTCAGGCTTACTCGACAGGTCAACGTCCGGGTGCGAGGGGGCGACCTGTCGAGATCAGGGGGCTCGGCGGCACCCCAAAGTTGATAGCTAACCAAACACTCCACGGAACACAGCAAGACCGCAGCTCACCCAGGGGAGAAGAGCGCCACGGTCTCGCTGCTTCGAAGGAATCGGCGTCTGCCGTGCCTTCAATTGTTCCGTGTTATGTGTATAGTACGAACCACTAGACGCAAGAAGCAAGCCCCCCTGCCTGCCCCTACGGAGACCAGCGATGAACCCGGTGCCGCCACGCGATAAGGAAGACCCGATTGTCGGCATCGCCATTGCGGTCGGTGTGTTTGGCTTACTTCTTTGCCTTGTCTGGTGGCAGTTTCATGGGGAGATTGTCTACTGGACGCTTCGGCTCAACTGGACGTTGCTGGGGGCCTTGGATTGGTCGTGGCTGCCGAGCGTGACGGCCACACGCCGCACCATGGCGCAGCTGGCCGCACAGTCGCCGAGCGTTGGCCCCGGCGTCCTCTGGGTGGCGCTGCAGAAATCAGGGATGTGGCTGTCGCCCGTGGTAGTCGTGTGCGCGGCCCTGCTCGCCATGAAGGTCTGGCGGCATACCAGCAACCATGTCCACCGGGCAATCACACCAGACCGGCTGGCGTGGATCATGGCAAAGCACGCGCCGGCAATCATCCCGATGTTGTACGCCCCCAACCTGCTTTGCTCCGACCCGCCCGAGCATCGTCCGATGCTCTCTCCGGACGAGTGGGCCTTGAGGCACAAGCTGGTCGTTAACGAGCGGCTCGATCGCGACAAGGCGCACGCTTTGTTTGTCGCCCAGCTCGGCCGCCGCGTCGCATCGTTGCAGGACTTGGAGCCGCATGAGCGCGCGCTGTTTGGTGTGTTCGGCGCTCGGCTGCTGTCGGACGGTAAAGACCTGGCGCAGGCCCAAGCGCTTCTCGATCGCCTCAACTACTCGTGCCATACCGGGACATTCCGCGGCATGCGCGGCTACCCGGACCTTTCGCTCGCCGAGGAAGCTTTTGCACGCTACGCCGCTCTGCCTAGCGCCTCGCAGTGGCTGGCCACCCACGGCTATGTCAGCACGCTCCTGCATGCAATGCACCTGGAGGCGATCAAGCTCGGCAAGTTGCCCTCTTCGCATTTCCGCTGGCTCAAAGGCATTGATCGTCAGCTTTGGGCAGCGCTCAACACGACGGGGCGCAAGACGCCCTGGATCGAATCACTGGCGGTGTTCACGCAGGCCCGCTGGGAGACCTACCTGGACCAAATGATCGGGATCCAGTTGACCGAACCACACCTAAGCGATGCCCTGACCGCGCTCGAAACGTACCTGGCCAAGGTCGGGCTCATTCCCACCCCCAAAAAGACGAAGCCCGCATGAACATCAAAGACACGATCAATCTGGTTGGAAGTGAGTTGTATACGTTTTTCGGCGCCTCAGGGTCGCGCCAGAGCGCGACGACCTTGGATATTTCCAAGGGGGCCGCAGTGCGGTTGGACGGGATGGCGCTGGTCGCTCAAGTCGGGGGCGAGAGCATCGTATTGGAGGAGTTCGCCTCCGACGCGACCGCCCGCAATGCCTTCACGGCCGTGTGCTCGGCACTGGCGAAGCGGCAGCGCATTCGTCGGGTGACCGGCTTCGGCAAGGGCCTGGCCAAGTACGTAGTGGCTCCCTTCGGGCTGGTGCTGTTTGGGCTGGCGATGAACGTCGCTGTCCACGGTGCGCCGGAGGCCGGCGGCGGTGCCCAAGTTCGGGGTGCGAGCACGTTCGCGGCAGCGGCGTATGCGCCCACGTCAGCGTCGGTCTCCGCTCCGTCGACTCTCCAGCTCGCAGCACCACCGGATCGGATCGCGGCGGCTCTGCAGTCGGGCGTCCAAGCAGGCAAGTTCACCGTGAAGATTGGTAACGCCAAGGGCGAGCCGATCTACACGTTCGAGGATCCGCTCTGCCCGCACTGCCAGGAGATGGCGCCGGAGTTGGCAAAGCTTGCCAAGACGCACGCGGTATACGTGTTCCCCGTGAGCGTGATCGGCGGCGATGAATCGGCTTCGGCCGCGGCTTTCGCGCTCTGCGAGAAGGACCGAGCCAGAGGTTGGGAACTGGCGCAATCGGGCGGCTCGACGGTAGCTGCGGGCGGCAAGAAGACCGACCCGGCGGCGCTCAAGACTTGCACCGAGGAAGTGAACGCGAACGATGCGATCTTCAAGGCACTTGGCTTGCGCTACACGCCGACCGTGTTCAACGCCAAGGGCAAGCTGTACCCGGCCGAATTACCCGCCACCGCCGAAGCGATCGAGAAATGGCTGACCATCGAGGGCTGAACGTGGATCGCTGTGGCCGTGTCCCCGGAGACTTCATCGTCGAGGTCAAGCAGCGGATCGACCTGGTTTCGCTGATCGGCGAGGACATCGCCCTCAAACGAACTGGGAAGGCCTACTACGGTTGCTGTCCGTTCCACGACGACAGGAGCCCGAGTTTCGAGGTCGACTCTGTGCGCGGCACCTACAAGTGCCGCGCATGCACAGCCAGCGGCGACGCCTTCACGTGGGTGCAAGAGCGCGAGCATGTGCCATTCTGGGACGCTCTGGTGCTGCTGGCTGATCGTGTAGGTCTCTCGATACCGCGACAAGAGCCCCGCACCGCCGAAGAAGTGCAGACGCTGCGCAGCACCGGGGCGGCGTCCTCCGCGCTTCGGCAAGCCGCGTCGCTCTACACCTACGGGCTCGACCACAATGAACCGGCGCGAAATTATCTGATCAAGCGAGGCATCAGGCCAGAGGTCGCGCAAAGCTTCGGCCTTGGGTATGTCCGGTCGGGTATCCGCAAAGTTCTGGTCAACCGGGTGATCGACCCCGAGTCGATCTTTCGGGCGGGGATCGTTACTCGGCAAGAGGATGGCCGCGAGACTGAAGTGCTCAAGCACCGGCTGACTATCGCGCTACGCAACGAACGCGGCCACGTGATCGGTTTCGCTGGGCGAAACCTCTATGACCAGGTCGGGGCGCCGAAGTACATCAACACACCCGACACCGAGCTATTCCGTAAGTCACGGGAGCTGTTCGGACTCGACCTTGCCCGGCGAACCATCTACGAGACCCGCTCGGCGATCCTGGTAGAGGGTTATTTCGACGTGATCAGCATCCATCAGGCAGGTGAACAGCGGGCTGTCGCAGGCATGGGCACGGCGCTGTCTGTGGCACAAGCCGACCGCCTCCTGCGAGACGCGACAACGGTGTACCTGTGTCTGGATGGCGACAAGGCTGGCCAGCGAGCCACCATCGCGGCCGCCAAGCTCTTGCTCTCCCGCATGAAGGATGGGCAGGAGGTTCGGATCGTCCGATTGCCCGGGGGGATGGACCCGGATGAATTCATTCGTGATCGCGGCGCCGAAGCGTGGCGCGGAGTGCTGGACGTCAGCTTGCGGCTCAGCGACTTCGTGCTGGAAGTCGTTTGCAGCGATCTGGACGCCGATTCGCCCGAGAGCGTTGTGCAGTATGCGCTGCGAAGCCGCGAGTGGCTGACGATCTGCGATAGCTGCCCCCTGTACGGCCAAGCGCTGGCGCGGCGCCTGCAGCGCCGACTCGGCATCAAAATCTGAGGGTCACGGCATGTCGATCGTTCCACGTCACGAATTGAACCCGGCCGATCTGGTCCGCGATACGCGCTCGGCCAGCGCTCGATTCCACTACTGGCTCCTGCAGCCACAGAACTTGCTGTTGGCGTTGCTTGCGGTATCCGTTGCATCGATCGTGGCGGCCCCGTTGTGGCCGGTCTGGCTGCTGGCGGTGGTCGGGCTCTTTGTTGCGGTGGCCGACCAGCGGTTCAAGCTGCCCCTGAGGATGCCCAAGGATCTGGGCGGAGTGGACCATTCAGATGTAATGGAGACCGAGGTACTCGAACCGCAGTGGTTCGGGCTATACAAGAAGCGCGTGACGAAGCGCATTGCTGAGCGCGTTCAAGGGATCCTCTACTTGGGTTACCAGCGAGCGGTCGACCGCTGGAAGCAGGGCATGGAGCTGTGGGCGACCAGCTCGGATATTCGCACGCACATGACGGCGGCTGGAACAACCGGCTCCGGCAAGACCCAGGCATTGCTCGGCTTCATCTGGAACGCACTGTGCTGGGGATCGGGCAGTGTGATGGCTGATGGCAAGGCGATGTCCGACCTTGCGTACTCCATCTGGTGCATGGCGCGGTACTTCGGTCGCGAGGACGACGTGCTTTTCTTGTCGTTCCTCACGGGCGGCACCGATCCGTTCGAGGTGCTCGCCCAGCAACAGCGCAAGGTTAAAACGTACAAGCCCTTCCAGTCCAACTCGATCCAGCCGTTCGCGGATGGCGAGGCCTCATTCCTATTGCAGATGATCGCCTCGCTGATTCCGAAGGCCAGCGGTGAAGGCGCCCAGTGGCAGACCAAGGCGCTGAACATGATAGATGCGGTGATCCGCGTCCTCTGTTACAAGCGCGCAGTCGGCGAACTGGACACCTCGATCCCCAGCATTCGGCACTACCTCGCGCTCGACAACCTGATCGAGTTCTACCTTGAAGGCCGAGATGGCAAGTTGCCTGAACTGGCCTGGCTGCCGATCAAGGCCTACTTCGAGACTGCCCTGCCCGGTTTCGTGCCGGGACAGGCGGCTGACCCCTCCAGCTGGTCGCAGGAAGTACGCAACCAGCACGGATACTTGACGGGCCAGTTCGCACGCATCCTCTCCGTGATGATGGATAGCTACGGCTACATCTTCGCCGACAAGTCCGGCGAGATCGACATGTTCGACGTGATGATCAACAACCGGATTCTGGTCGCGCTCATTCCCAGCATGGAAAAGAGCGCGGAGGAAGCTGCTGCGCTGGGCAAGCTCCTGGTGGCGTGTACCCGCCTGATGATGGCCAAGAATCTGGGCCACCAGCTTGAAGGTACCAAAGAGGACGTCGTGGATGTGAAGGCGACCAACACCCCCTTCCCAACGCCCGTGCTGTGGGACGAAGTCAGCTACTACGCCGCCTCAGGCATGGCCGTGCAGCTCGCTCAGGCGCGAGCACTGAACATGTTCATCGTGATCGCATTCCAGGACGTGCAGGGCCTCAAGCGCGGTGAGGCAGCGGACGAGGTTGGCTCGATGCTCGCCAACACGAAATTCAAGTATTGCCTGGCGCTCGAAGATCCAGAGGATACGTTCGAGCTGTTCCGTAAGGCCGGCGGGCAGACCGCCGTGAGCGTGATTGCCGGACATGATGCACGCGACGGCGTGCTCTCCACCGGCTGGGGCACGCAGCAGTCCACGCGCATCGAACTTCGCGATCGCGTAAATATCACCGAGCTGAAGGCGATGGATGCCGGTCAGGGCGTGATCATCTTCAAGGACAAGGTGGTTCGTAGCGCGGCGTTCTATATCCCGCCTGCGTTTACTACCAGCAACGTCGTTAAGGCCCGCATCAACCGTTTTCTGCAGGTTCCGGCGCCGGCGTACGAGAACCTCCCGGGGGTCGCGGTTGAAGCGGAGAAGTCCGCGAAGCGTGACCGGATCGCCTCGCGTGAGCTGGCTGCCGCACTGTTCCGTGGTCGGGCGCCTTCCTTCCCGTCGCTCGACGATCCAGTGCTTGAGGTGGCCAAGGCCACCGCGACACATCTAAACGCGTTGCCAGCGGACTCGCTCACGGCCAACGAGCGTGCGATTGCGCTCTACGAGGCCGTGCGCCGTGAGATCCGCAAGCTGCGTGAAGCTGGCGATAGGCCGGCGTTCTGGCACAGCGCTGGCAAGAGCGCTGTGATCGAGGACGACGATGCCTATCCCGAAATTCAAGCCTGAGAGTACGCATGACCGCATCCATTCAAATCGGGATCGACTTCTGGGAAAGCCAGAAGCGCAACGCGCAGGCACCCATCGTCTGGGACGAGCTTGAGCTGTCGAATCCTCACGTCGGCATCGCCGGCACCACGGGAGCGGGCAAGACGCACTGGATCAAGCGCTTTATTGCCGCGATGCCCAACGACGTGGAGGTCGATATCTTCGACATCCATGGTGATATCGACGTGCCCGGCGCTGAGGAAGTACTGTTCAGCGAGTCCACGCGCTACGGCTTCAATCCGCTGGTGGTGAACCCCGATCCGCACTACGGCGGTGTGCGCCGCGCGGTGAGCGACATGCTGCGTGCGCTCAGCAAGACGTCGAGCAAGCTGGGCGAGCAGCAAGCGGGCGTTCTGCGCCACCTGCTGCTCGATACGTATGCGCTGCGTGGCATCTTCCCCAACTCGCCGGCAACCTGGGCACGTCGCGAGATCACCGAAGACCAGGCCAAGGCCTACTTCGACAACCGGGATTGGGGGAGCCTACGCCAAGCCTATCCGCACCTCTCGGATGTGGTGTCGCTGGCCAAGCGCAAGCTCAAGGCGCTGTGGCTCGGGGTAGACGATTCTTCGCAGGGTGGCAAGGCAGCCATGTCGTCGTTCGACGAGTGTGCAAGGGCTATGTGGTCCTTAAACCAAGCCAGCAAACGCATAGCCAAGTTGCGGGATGGTAGTGAGGAGCTGGCGTCGCTGGAAAAGCGCGTCGACGCCAGCAAGGCAAAAGCGATCGACGCATTCAGCTCCTACGTAGCCAAGATCGAGACCGGTCGTGAGTTTGACGACGCGGTCAAGTACAACTCCAAGGACGTGCTCACAAGCGTCATCACAAGGTTGGAGAACCTGATGGACAAAGGGGTCTTCAACCCGAACCCGCCACCGTTCGGTGATGCGATGGTCCGGCGCTACAACCTCAAGCCGGTATCGCAGAGCACGGACGAGCTGCGCATGTTCGTACACTTCCGCCTGGCGGCGATTGTGCGAGAGATGAAGGAGCGCGGTGAGTCGCGCCGGATCCGCCGAATGGTCGTGTTGGATGAGTGCAAGAACTATCTCGATGAAGATCCGCAGGCGCCGGTGAACGTCATCTCGACCGAGATGCGCAAGTTCGGCCTGATGATCGTTCAAGCGGGCCAGTCGCCCGCCCACTGGTCGCAGGACTTCATCAAGAGTGCCGGCACCCTGATGTTGCTTAACCTGGCCACGGTCGATTGGGACCCGGCAATCCGCAAGCTCAAGATCGAAGCCAACGATCTGCGGTTCCTGCGCCCACAGCAGACAGGCGCGGTCCGGATGTTGGAAAAGAACCGCGTTCCTACTTTCCGCCGAGTCCAGTTCCAGTGATTGCGGGACTAAAGCCTATCCCCGACCGACGTAGCGCCCGGGACCACGGTCCATACAGCGGCTACTGCAAGTTGTGCTGGAATCCGGTCTACGTACTGTGGGTGGACGTACAGCCACCGCCCCAGGGCTGCATCGTCGGAGCAGCGCGTGCCGAGCAGTGCTCGGACGCCCTCGGCCGAGCACGCACAGTGCGCGACGTTCAGGCGGCCAAGGCAAGGGCTGTAGAGGCGGCAGCTAGTGCACGAAGGCCGCCGTCGGGTGATGCGCCTACCGAGGCTTAGGCACCAGTACCGGTTGGTGATGCTGTGTCGGCACGTTTCTGTTCACCTGGCGCGACGGAAGGGTGATCACCAGCTCAGGGTCTAGGCGGGATTCGGCGCGCACGATGTGGCGCAGATGCCTCTCGGGCACAGTGGCCACCGCCACCGTCTCCTTGCAGAACGACGGCTTGGCCAGGTAGACGAAGAGGCGCACATGAGCCAGCTCCGGCATCTGCATGAGGTCGTTCACGGCGCTGGGATGCTCGGCCAAGGTGTCAAGCAAGCAGCTCGCGGTACGCTCGTCGGCCGATCTGGTGCGCCAGCGGCGGTTGGCGCGAATGCGCGTGTCCAACTCCGCGGCATAATCGGCCGTGAGGGTATGGACCGGGAGCACCTCGTGCTCGGCCATGTTCGATGCGTTTCGCTTGTTCGGCTCGATCTTGTGGCTAAGCTGCAGCCGGTAGTCGATCACCGAGTAGGTCATCCCCGTATCCACGGCCCGTTCACGCGCAGCCATGAATCCATCGTGGCGCCCTGTGCGGCCGTAGAGCCCGTGCATGCCCCCTTCGACAAGGGGAAGCTTGAGGGCACAGTCCAGCAAATCCACTGCCGCCGGCAACTGGACAGAATACCAGTAGAGGGCGGACAGCTCGATTTCACTACCTGGTCCGGGATGGACGGCGGGTCCTTGGGCCGTTCCATGTTTGGTCATTGGCGTTTCGCCTCGTTGCGTTATGTACCGGGCTGCGGGACGTACACCTCTTTGGCAACCGCCTCCATGATCCGAAGGGTAGGCTTCGGATCGAGGCCGAGTTTCATAAGTGCTTCAATGTACCGTATAAGTGGCCTGCTTGGCTTTCCTTTCGTGCTGAGCAGCCGGTAGACCGAAGGTGCCTTCCGCCCGATCAGCCAAGCGAAGTAATTTTTAGACTCGGGAGTATCGTCAAACCCGAGATAGTCGTAGAAGGCCTTGAGGTCCGGCCGGCCCTGGGACGGAGCGGAGCGCGGCTCCTTCGTGTAGAGCACGCGACACATGGCTAAGGCCATGTCGTCTAGCGGCTTCTTCGCGTTCTCCCTGGACACCAGCGCGTACCACTTAGCCACCGGCAGGCCGAAGGACTCAGCACCTTCGGCCCGGGTCAGGCCGTTCTCCAGGCGCCAACGTTCAAGCGACGCCCCAGTGAAGTGGGTTTCCAGCTTCTCCCGTCGGGAAGGCGCATGAAGTTTCCGCTTCGGCTTGGCCGTGCGCTTGGCCGTGGCCTTTTTCGCTGGAGGGGTTGTTGTCACGGTCAACCTGAGTAAGTGGTTCTTGCGTTAAGTCTAGACGGAATCCAGCTGCTTAACTAGGGACGCGAACGGCTCTGCGCCAAGCGTTCCGGCATTGCATCTGGTTCGTGTTATTTATACGATACGGACACACTTGCTCCGCGTGCAAGTTCCGGTCTCGAACCAACGCGGTCCTTCCTAACCTGCAGAGGTGAGCACCATGGCAGCGAAGCAACCCAAGGGTGGCGAAGCACCCAAAAACGGCGATGCCGGTAACAAGCCGATCCCGGACCTGGTGATCCGTGGATCGAGGCGCAACGAGAAGGCTGCAATCGGCTGGGACACTACCGTCCTGCTGTTCAATCCGCACCCGGGCAATGACAACCCGCAGTTCCTGACCGGATTCGTGTTGGCCGCCGGCGAGAAGCAGCAGGTCATTGCCCACATCAACCAGCGCAAGCCCAACGAAAGCACGGGCGAAGTGAAACCGAACTTTCTGGTTCTGTCGAAGCTGGTCTCGGCCGAGGGCGAGGAAGACCGCTGGGAAGAGATCGGCCACGGCAACGCCGTCAACCGGCGCAGCGACGGCAAGAAGGTGTATTTCGACGAGCTTCTGTTCAAGGTGAAGGACGAGGTGCTCAACGCTCGGGTGACCGCGAAGGTCGGCAAATCCTTGCACCACCACCTGGGTTTCGAGCAGACCCGCGAGAATCGGCCGGAGCGGGGCGCGAAAAACGCCCCGGCCGATAGCGAGCCTGCCCCTGCCCGTAAACCGCCCCGCTCCGCGCAACGGTCTCGGGCCTGAGACATGGCCACGTTTTGGAACCTAAGGCGTTCTGCTGCTGTGCTGGTGGTCCTTGTGGCCACCAGCACAGCACACGCTGGTTGCCGGGCCGGTGATGCCGCGGTCCGTGGCAGCCAGCTCGGCTTCGAGAGGGCTCAAACCAGCGCCGTGAGCATTTCGCAGAACGAAACCCAGGCACAGACGCTCCTGCAGAAGTGCATCGCCGGTCTCGCATCGATGCAGACCATCTCGATGTTCCCTTCCATGGGCGACATCATGAACCAGATGGTGCAGAGGGTTTGCAACGCGGCGACCCAGCAAGTGAACTCGGTAGTCGGTCAGGTCACCCCGCAGAACGATCTGGACGCCATCATCGGGCAGTTGAACTCGGAAGCTCAGAAGCAGACGGGCGGCCTGATCACCAACCCCGTCACTCAGGCGCCGATGAGTACGGTGACCAGTCCGTCCAGCCAGCCGGCGACCAAACCGCAGCTCGGCCCGGATTTCTGGTCCGGCATATGGAAGTAGACCGCGGACCTGGCCAGCATCGCTGCTAGCGAAAGTGAGGACGAAAAGAGAGGGGCTCCGGTGAAGATCGGAGCCCCTCTCAGTTTTGCTGCTTAGGCGACGGCCGACCTCGAGGCGGGCAGTTCCGCCTTGAAAGCGTCCGCTTGCGTCGACGGCTTGTGCTCCGCAGCCTCGTTGGAGGCGGACCGCGGCCGCCAGGTCGACATGTAGCGATCATCGGCTTGGATCCGCTGCAGCTCGGCCATCACATCGCGTACGTCGGCACGCAGGTCTTCCAGCTGAGCCAGCTGATTGAACGGCTTCAGCAGCTCCTGCTTGGCCTTGCCCATTTCGGCCAGCTCCCTGCCGCGAAGGTCCTCCGTCTCCTGGATTCGCCACTCGAACGTCCGCAGGTAGTTGTCCACGCGAGTGAGGAAGCCGCTCGCGCTGAACTTCTCATCCGCTGCGTACCGCAGGTTGTCGCTCTCATGGTTGCCAGCACCCGATACCCGGAAGCAGAGCGCCCGCCAGTGATCGGCGTAGACGGACACGTCGAAGCCTCGATACGTACCCACCGTCTTGAGCGTGTCGTCCTTCAGGGCTCGGCGATCAAGCGCAATCTTCATGCAGCCGAGGATGTGTTCCATCAACACCTTGCGATCGTCACTGCCGAGTCTGCGACCGCTGGAAAGGACGAACGGTGCATCATCTGCCGGGTGCTGGTCGCGGCGGGCGATCTCCGCGGCCCAGCGCTTCACGGCCGCGTCTGCCCGGCTGTCAGCATCAGTGAGCCAGTCGATCTGCTTCTCCAGTGAGTGCCTGCTGCGAACGTAGTTGCTGTAGATGGCCTCCATCTTCCTTAGGTCAGCCGTCAGCTTCACCTGCAGGAAGATGAGCGGATTACCCGTGGCCGCGGCCTTCATTTCGGCCGCGTTGGCCGCTTCGCTGGCTACGTCGTCTATTACGCGGGTTAGCGCGTCGCCCCGGCGGAACTGCTCGATGCCAGCAGCCTTGTACTCGATGGTCTGCCACATGCGGCTGTCGTAGGTTTGCTTCGTTGCGTACCGGTAGATGGACAACTCGAAACCCTCCGGATCCTCTTCGTAGAATTGGTTGCCTTGGCGAATGCCGCGGCCGTCACGCTGCTCAAGGTCGGACGGGCGCCATGGGGCATCCAGATGGTGGATAGCGACGAGCCGCCGCTGCACATTGGTGCCGGCGCCCATCTTGGGAGTGGAGCCAAACAGGAATCGAACCGCTCCGCGATTCATGTCCTGGAACAGCTTGTCCTTCTGTGCGTCGGTCTTGGCGTCGTGAATGAACCGGATCTCCACTTCTGGCACGCCACGCTCGATCAGCTTGCGCTTGATGTCGTCGTACACGCTGAACGGGCCACTCCCTGCCAACAACTCATCCATGGACACCTCTTCCTCGGTCTCGGCATCTTCGCTATCACCGCCGGCATCGGCGGCCGCATGCAACGTAGCTTTGGCTCCGGTGGCTTTCGGCGTCGATAGATCGCAAAAAACCAGTTGCGTGCCCCCTCGATCGCCCCATGCACGATAGAGCGACAGCAGGTTGTCCACGCAGGCGTTCACCTTGCTTTGCGGATGGTCGGATGCTCCCGAATCGATTAGCCGGAAATCCAGCCCCGCCTTGCGAGCCTCGTTTGTGATCTTGAGCGGATTGTCGATCCGGGGATCGTTGGGCAGGTTCTCCATCCGGTAAATGATCGAGCCCTTGTTCCAATCCTTCATCACGTTGCCGTCTGCGGACCGCATCGGATCGCCCAGGTCGTCGAGTACTACTTCCTGTACCCCCATGAACCGAGCTTGTGCCGGCGAGCGGTCGACGATGACATTGATCGGCTTGCCAGTCTTGAGCTTCGGCACAGGGAAACGTGTGCCGCGTTCAGCGGCCTGGCGCTGCAGGTCCGTGGACGTGATGACATCCGCGAACGTGCGGTACATCGCAACCAGCTCGGGCACGTTCTGGAACTTGGCAAACCGGCTGTTCAGACGATAGTTGACGCCGGTCGCGTCCAGCTCCCAGCCGGTTACTACCTGGCCGAAGGTGCTCGCCCACGCGTCGAAGTGTGCGATCCCTCGCTGCTTCATGTCGTTGTATCGCAGGTAGCGGTTCATAGTGAACAGCTCGGCGATCGTGTTGCTGATAGGCGTGCCCGTCGCGAAGAACACCCCGCGGTCGTCGTACTTCATCTGCAGGTAGCGGCACTTGGCAAAGAGGTCGAACGCCATCTCCGACCCTTCCAAATTTCCAAGGCCACTCACGCGGCTCATGGATGTGGTGATCTGCAGGTTCTTGAAGAGGTGCGCCTCGTCGACCAGGACGGCATCTACGCCCAGCTCGTCGAACGTGATGGCTTTGTCCTTCGCACCAGTATCAGCTGCTTTCTTCATTCGGGCTTCCATGCGGTCCTTCGCCTTCTCCATCTCCTTGATGGTGACGCGATCGCCATTCTCTTGCTTCGTCTGCAGGATGGCGCTGGTCAGGTCATCGATCTGCTCGGTGAGGATCGTCTCCAGGGTGTCCGGCGGGATGCCAATGCGCTTGAAACTGCTGTGCGCGACGATCACTGCATCCCAGTCATTGGTCGCGATACGCGCAAAAAGCCGCTCCCTGTTCTCCTTCTTGAAGTCGGACTTGTCGGCGACAAGGATGTTGGCGTTCGGGTAAAGCTCGTAGAAGGCGTCCTTCCACTGCAAAAGCAGATGGTTCGGTACAACCAGCATGGCCTTCCTCATCAGCCCCATTCGCTTGGCTTCCATGACGATGCCGATGGCCTCGAAGGTCTTACCGCTGCCGACCACGTGGTCGAGCAATACACTGCCCTCCTGCACGCCGCGCCAGATGGCATCCTTCTGGTGAGGACGCAGCTCGATGGCCACAGAAGCGCCGTGCATCGTCAGGTGCGACCCGTCATATCGCGGCGCTACGTTGGTGTTGAATCGGTCGTTGTAGAGTCGCTCCAGCTGCAGGCGGCGGTCCTTGTCCTCCCAAATCCAGTCGAGGAAAGCCTGTCGGATCTCGTCGGCCTTCTGGTTGGCAGCGGTGGTCTCCCCCGGGTTCAACGCGTAAACGGGGTTGCCGTTTTCGTTGCGACCAACCTGGTCTTTTACCTGGATGGCCCGCTGCTGCAGGATCGCCTCGATCAGGTCGTTCGCCGGGTAGCGTTCCGTGCCCCACGTGACGCGGCAGGCGGTGTGATCACCTTCACCAATATCGACGGACCACTTGCCTAGCGACTGGTGATAGGTGGCCCGCGTGCGAACGTTACCCAGCAGTTGGCGCACGAACTGGCTAACGACGTCCGCCGGCACCCAGGTCGATCCGAGTTGGACGGAAATGTCGACTGCCTCAATGTCGGCCGGGATAACAGCTCGAAGGGCCTCCACGTTCTCGGCGAATCGCGGATCGGTCTGGACAACCCGCTGGGCCTCAGCAAACTTGTGCTTGACGTTGCCGGTGAGGTACTGGTCGGCGGTCTGCCAGCCGTTGCTGGTCGGGTCGAAGTAGATCCGCCCCTTCAGCGCCGCGACCACCTGCGCTTCATCCTGCCGGCATAGCCGGCAGATGTGCGCCATGTCGATGCGGCCGCGCTCATTCATCGACACCACCAAGGCGTCCTTAGGCGAGTCGACACTCGTGACCTCGCGCCGGGGAGCCAGCACCCTGCGGGAGAAGATCGCCGCTTTACTGGCGGTGGCCGGTTTGGCCGGTACACCGTGCTTCCTGGCCATCTCCGGCGAAACGCCCTTGTCGTAGTCCCGTTCAAGGGCGAAAAGCAGCGGATACTCCGGGTCATCGTTCATCGCCAAGCGGTTGGCTTGCGCGCTCAAGTGCCCAAACTTGGTGACAAAGCGGTCATACCGGCGATTCAGTTCCTCGCGCAGCATGTCGGCCTGGTCCTTGCCTTCGGTCCAGAGTCGTGGCTCCCGTGCCGGCGCCGGCATAGCATCGGCGGCAAAAGCCGGGGATTCCCCGGCAACGGCATCTGCTGGCCACTCGAAGGTGCCCGTAAGCTCGCACGCCATGAGGCAGCGCAGCGCGTCCCGCACGCCAACCATTCCGCGAATGCGTTCGGGAGCCTTGGCGTTGCGCGCCGCGACCAGTTCGTAGGCATGTGCACTGAGGACGTCAGGCAGCCTACGGGCAAGCTCCCCCGAAGGGGTAACGAAGTGCGCGCCAACTTTGAGCGAGTCTGGCAAAACCAGCTTAGGCAGCTCGGCATCTGGATCCACGGCCGCGCGATCCGCGGGGACGTACCGACCCTCAGGCAGGATCTGCAGGGCTTGTTCCAGATGCGAAGCCAGATCGCCACTCTGCAGCGGCAACAGCTCAGGCTTGTCGCCATGAGCGCCGCGTACCAGCGCCATGGTTCCGAGCATTTGCTGCGGATGATCCACGTAGTAGCGACTGACGTAGATTTCGTCGTTGCTGTCGTAATCGACAATCGGCTCGATCTCGACCCAGCGCTTGTTGGTGACCTCGCCCTCTCGCGCTCGCTGGAAGAAAACGATGTCGGTCGTCACCTCCGTGAGGGCGTTCTCCTTGAACGCCGTGTTCGGGAGTCGGATAGCACCCACCAGGTGTGCCCGGTCAGCAATGTGCTCGCGTGCAGCGCTGTTCGCCGCGTCCATGAAGTACCGACTGACCACAACCGCCATCACGCCGCCAGGTCGCAGCTTGTCGATCGACTTGGCCAGGAAGTAGTTGTGAATGGAGAAGTCGTTTAGCTCACGGTGGTCCGGGTCGTATAGGGACTGCGAACCATAAGGGGGATTACCCACCACGGCGTCGAGGTAGCCGGTCGGCACAAACACCTGTTCGAAGCCGCGGTTGATGTACGCGGCCTTGGGGTATAGGAGTTGGCCGATCGACGCCGTAACGCTGTCCAGCTCAACGGCTGTGTAGTCGCTCGCATCACGCATCGCGGCCGGCATCGCGCCGATGAAGTGGCCCGTGCCGGCGCCAAAATCGGCCACACGGCCGCCGTTGAAGCCAAGGCGCTTCAACCCCTTGTAGATCCCATGGATCACTTCCACGGGCGTGTAGTGGGCGTCCTGCGTGGAGCGACGGGCGTCGGCGTAGGCGTCGCCGGTCAGAACTTCCGACAGTTCCTCGAATTCCCGCCGCCAATCCACGTTGCGGTGATCGAAAGCTTGCGGGAGACCGCCCCACCCGACGTAACGAGCGAGCGTGCGCTGTTCATCAGGGGTGGCGTAGCGGTTCTGGTCTTTGACAGTTGCCAGGACCCGCAGGGCCGCAATGTTGTCGCGGAATTTGGCCTTCGGACCACCACTGCCCAGCTGGTCGGCAGCGGTGATCCGATAGTCAGTCGCCGTTACAGCTCGGTCGGCACCTCGTTCGCTGCGAGGATCTCGTGCTCCGCCATCCCACCGTTCCGCTGCTCTATCGAGCTGGTCAGGATATGCACTTCCAGACGCTGCTGCTCCAGCACGCGATTCAGTAGCTGGATCTTGCCCTGCTTCTCCAGCGCCCGAAGCTTGTCCGGCGTGTTGAACGCCCAGCGGTCGAGGATCTTCCAGCCCTGCAGGGTGAAGGGCTCCCGGCTCACTTCCTTGATCGTGTCGGTTTGCAGCACCTTGGCCGCGATGGTCAGGGGCATCGTATTGCCGCTTAGCATGATTCTGGTCCTCCTCGTCTTGGTCGATGGTAGCGCTGAGGCCTTCGGCCGCGCTCACCGCCTGGTTGAATGCGAAATCAAATCCGAGCTGAAAGTCGTCGTCTTGCGGAGGTGCTTTGGTGCGCGCCATTCCGGTGTTTCCTGGGATACACACCGGGCCGACAAGCGGCTCCGGTGACATTTAGAACCGCGCCCGCTACGGAACTGGGGAGCCGAATCGGGCTCGTGCGGAAACACACACACGGCTGCGTTGCGCGGTTCGGGAACGAGCGTTCTCTCATGCGAGAAAAGGAGCTCATTCGACGTCGCCCTCATCATCAGCGTAGGTCACGTCACTACGGAGAGAGCCGACTCGGTTGCCTGCCGGGGCGAATCGCTTGCGATACCACCACGGACGAGCATAGATGCGGCTGCCACGCAGCCGATGCTTCAGGAGGGCCGTGGCGGTCTGGCGGGTGTACCCGACTTTGGCCATCACGATAAACAGGACCACGGTGCTGATGGCGATATAGAACATCGTCGTCGTCCAATGGAACGCCCATAGCAGAAGCGGGAGAAAGGCATAGGGACTCACGCCAATCCCGGGCAGGATTGGAATCGAGGGCGGGTTGGAGCAATTGCGCCAAGTCGATCGCTTCATGGACTTACGCCGCCTCCATCATCAGCCGAGTGGGCGCCGGCCATGCGGGTACGCAATGCTTTCGCACCTGAAAGCTCGACGAACTCTTCCTCGCTGATTCGGCCGGCCCGCAGGAGCGTCCAAGCTTTGTCGTCGAGCGTAGCGTTCTTCGCTTCCAGCAGCCGCCGCATGTGTCGCGCCCACTGGTCGTAGGGAAGCGCCGACAGCTCTTCGCGCAACTCGCGGTCGAAAATCAAGTATTCGCGGATCGCGGTGCGCTTGCCATCGGTGGTTTTCAGTAGCCGCTGGACCACGATTACCCGGATGGCACCGAGCAGGCGCGAAGCGACAGCAGCTTGCTGTTCCGGCGGATAGATCTGGATCGCGCGGTTGATCGTCTCCGGCACCGAGTCCGTATGCATGGTGGCCAAGCACAGGTGGCCAGTCAGGCCTACCTCGATAGCCGCGTCGATGGTCTCCAGATCGCGAATCTCGCCGATGCCCACGATGGACGGCTTGCGACGCATGCCATGCCTGAGTGATTCGGCGAATGACATGAAGTCCCGGCCGATCTCGCTCTGTGCCGGCTGCGGTCCCTTCCAGTGCTGGCCGCCCAGCACGAACTCGACCGGATCCTCGCAGGTGATGACCTTGCGATCCGGCATCGTAACGCCCGCGTTGGCGTAGACGCCGGCGAGGAACGTGGACTTGCCTGAGCCTGTCGGGCCGCAAACGAGGACCAGGCCCTTGGCCGGATACATTTCGGCCAGCAGGTCCTCGTCCACGCCTTGCTTGTGGATGTCAGGGATGTCCTGCGGAATGGTACGCATGGTGATGGAATAACCCTTTTGCAGCCGGGCGATCACCGCTTGGACGATGTTGACGCGGAACCGCATGACCTGACCGCGCTCCAGCCCGTCCTCGATACCAGAGAGCTGCAGGGAGCGATCGACACCTTTGCCGCTACCGACAGCGACGATGACGTCCGAACCCCATAAGCCGTCGATCAGCGGCCCCAGCAAGCCATGCTTGAGGGTGCTGGTGGAAGCGCGTACCTGGCGCCCATGAATCTCCACCCATGCGTAGTCACCGCTCTGGACCAGGACGTCGCTCGCCCCGGCCTGGGCGACGTACTTCAAAAACGCTTTGAACTGGCGCACCGTCAGGTCGCCGTCCAAATCGAAGGGCTTGAAATCAACGGTCATGGGTTTGCCGCCTGGCCCTTCCCAGCCGCGTCCTTGACGCCCTTCAACTGCCACTTGCTGGGGTCTGTCTGCAGTTTGGCCTTCTGGGTGATCCGGCGCAGTCTGTCGTCGAGCTTGATCTCGATGGTGTCGCCTGTGACCGCACGGTGGGACTCGGCGACCTGAGTCGGGGTGATGATGTGCTGTTTGAGCAGGATGGAGTAGCGCAGCATCCCATTGAAGTCACGGGTCAGGCGATTGAGATTTGCCTCGAAGATGGCGGTCGCCTCTTTCTGTCCCTGCTTCCAGCCTTCGCGAACAGCCTCCTGCCAAACCGCCATTTCGGCATTATTCTTTGGCCTGGCGTCGCCCTCAGGCAGCGCAATGTCGCCGTTCAAGATCAAGCCGGTGTAGAGGTAATCGCGCCAGGTAGGCGGCACGCTCACAAGTTTCTCCGGGCGGATGATCTTGTAGATGCGGGTTGCGGTTCGCATCTGATCATCGTTGATCGACTCACTATCGCGCGCCTCGACGATCACGGGAGGCAGTACGCCACCTGGGCCGAGCAGCGTTTGGAACTGGTACATCTTGTCCAGTACCGATGCCCTGCTATCCAGCATGTGCTTGTATTCGATCCCTTGGTTTGCGAGACCGGCTCGGAACCCGACCGTGCGACCAGCGGAAGTGAGCATGTTGGCGCGCATAACCGCCACCGGATCCACGGCTGGGGCCTTGAGCTGGAGCACGTCGTTGAGGCTGGGCGGCGTCACATCGCCGGCCCGCACCACAGTTGTGGTCGCGACGAGCACGAGCGCCACAGCTGCGCTCAAGGAACGCACAATGCTCATCAGTGCAGCACCCCGGTGGTCGGGGAATACTCGATCACCAGCTTGCCGGGCAGTCCGTACACGCTTGCCCGGTAGCCGAGCTGCGCTCGCAGCATGTCCATCACCTGTCCGTAAGGCAGTTGCTTGGCGCTGAGACTGATCGGCAGCGGCACAGCGATGCCCCGCTTCTCGAACGAGAGGTCGTCACGCAGGGCCAAGAGCTTGACTAGTTCCGCCGCGTCACCAGACCAATCAATGGTGATGAGTCTACTGTTGCCCTTTTGCGCCGCGCTGTTGAGCTTGTCCGCCAGTGCATTCGGAGTGCTGACCCCGTTCACCTCACGCAGCTCGGCTTGTGTCAGCTCGATCCGATGCGCAGCATCGAGCAGTTGCTGATCCAACAGCGACTGGTCGTAGTCCGCAGCCGTCTTGTGATGGAACGGCATGTAGGCGCACCCCGAGAGGGATGCGACTGCCATGAGAGTGAGAGCGAACTTACGGAACATAGGGGGGCCTTCGTCTCCTTTGTGTTTCGTATCATATCTATAACACGGACAAAGACAAGGACCGAAGGCACACCTCGGCAACGCCAGCGTTTCGGCGGGCGTCGCATTAGGGAGCGGCCCGCCATTGTCCAGACCCGCCAACGCGTGGGTGACTTGGAGGGCGACACCATCGTCGTCAGGGCGTCAGCGAGTCCGAGGCCGTCAGGCACCCGTATGATGGGATACGTCCCCGATTTGCACACGGTTTGGAGCGGCACCTCGGACCAACAACTCATGGTGTTGGTATTCAGCCCGCGACGTTACTTCCCAGACTTCGTTAGGCCGCTGGACGCCAATGCGAGAGCCAGGGCGGTCGGGACAGCATGTTGATCCTGCACATAACGGCGCTGGAGTTCGGTGACGTGCAAGGGAACCTCGTTCGGCCTAGGCCGTTCCGTGCCGGCGAGCACGTCCTTGGGCTTGAGGCTGCGAGGTTCGTACCTTCCGCGTTTCACCTTCGGAGGTAGCGGCGCACGCTCCTTCTCTGCACCCGGCATGTCTTCACGGCCTAGATCCTTGCCAGTCCGGCGCCTAAGCTCCTGCGTTTGCAGGCGCATCAAGGCATAACACCGCCGGCAGGAGTCGTTGAGGTTGGCTGGATTGGTGACTGCGGCTGTAGAACGAAGGGAATAGGTGCCGCAGGTGCAGCGAACCACCCATCGTTTGGGCTGTGTGGAGTAGCCAAGCACCTTCAGGCGACCGAATGTCAGGCCAACCAGATGGCGTATAGCCACTGGAATTTGGGCGACGGGACGAATTTCGTAGGGCTCAGGTCGATCCGGATCATTGAGCTGGGGCGTCAGCTTCTGCTCAAAATGGGTACCCGGGCTGGTTACCATGCCCGCCATTTTGTTGACTGGCATGAGGCGGTTTTCGTAGACAGGATTCGCCATCGGACGTTCTCACGCACAGGGCCAGTGTCTATTTTTTTTACGACGGATCGGCGTGCGCTGTCAACGATTCCGCGGTGACACTTTCGCCCAGTCGGGATGGCCTGCATCTTCTGCAGGATGCACCACCAGCCTACGCCTATTCCCTCAAACCACGCTTCCTCCTGCTTCCGTTCGTCGCTGCCGTTGCTGCCGGCCGTCTCGGCCAAGTCGGCCATGAACGCGGCCAGGACCTGCGCCGGCGTGAGCAGGTGGCGGCGGCAGAAAGCATCGAACTCGGGCGGCACGTGGAGCTGCAGGGGAAGGGCGTCGGAGTCTCACCCCTCCACTCTAGGCGCCGGTCCATCCCGGTGCCGTCGAGTGGTGCGCGGCTTGGCCGTGCGATAGGCAAGTTCGCGGTTCGTCGAGGTCGGCTGTCCGGCCGGCGATGTTCTGCCGGCCGCGCACGCGTCCTCTCCCCGCGCTTCAGTTCCCCGGCTCCTCCGGGTACGCCCGTCCGGGCCGGTTCCTTCAGCGAGCAGGCGCAGGCCTTCCCGCCGGATGTTCTTCGCCGCGTTGATGTCGCGGTCGTGATCGGTGCCGCAGTTTTCGCACCGCCAGCGCCGGTCGGCCAACTTCAGGCCGGCATGAAGTTCGCCGCACGCCGAGCACGTCTTGCTCGACGGGTAGAAGCGGTCGACCGCCACCAGGACGTGGCCGCGCCAGGCCGCTTTGTATTCGAGCTGCTGGCGGATTTCGCCCAGCCCGGCATCGCCGACGCGGCGCCGGAACGCCCGGCGACCCATGCCGCGGCTCATCGCCTTCACGGCCAGATCCTCGATCGCGATCACGGCGGCGCCGGCGACGGCGGCCGCCGTCAGCTGATGCTGGTGGTCGCGCCGTAGGTCGCCGATGCGTGCGTGTAGCGCGCCGATCTGCGCCTTGCGCCGGCGCATCCGGTTCGATACCGCGATCCGCGTGCCTTTCGGGATCCGCTTCGCCGGATCCAAGCCCTGGCGGACCATCGCCGCATCGCGCTGCCTGCAATAGCTGCGCTGGTACCGGCGTAGCCGTTTCTGCTGCGCGGCCAGGTGCTTCGGCGCCGCCACCTTGTGGTGGGTCTCGCCGTCGCTGATCACCGCGGCATCCTTCAGGCCCAGGTCGATCCCGATCGCCGCCGTGGCCACGCCGGCGGCCGGCGCCGGCACGCCATCGGCGGTAAAGCTGCCAAACCAGCGGCCCGCCGCATCGCGGCTCACCGTAACCGACCGCAGCCGGCCCGGCATTGCTTCGGTCACCCGAAACCGAACCTTGCCGATCCCGTACAGCTGCACGCGGCCGGCTTCGCGGTTGACCTGCCCGCGGCGCTGGTCCAGCGTGAACCGCGCGCTGTTCACAGTGCCGAATTTCTTGCGGCGAGGGCGCCGGGCCCGGCCGGCGAAGAAGTTCGACCAGGCCTTGTCGAAATCCCGCAGCGTCTGGTCAAACGGCTCGCGCGGCATGTCGGCCAGCCAGGCCGTTTCCGGCGCCGCCTTCAGCTGCGTGAACTCGCTGCTCAGCGCGATCGCGTTGAGCTTCGTTCCGTCCGCGCGCCACGCTTCGTCCTTGCGCCGGATTGCCCAGTTCCACACGAACCGCCGCGCGCCGAAAAGGCGCAACAGCACGCGCTCTTGCGCCGGCTTCAGGCGAAGCCGGACGCGATACGCGCGTTCGATGGTGGAAGTGGATTCGGTCATGTGGCCTGCGGTTGTTCTACGGTAGTTTTGCAAGCGTGCAACACTGCAAACTCACGGTGTGAGACAGCACCTTTCTTGCCGCCGGTCGTTGATCGGCAGATCATTAGGCCCTTGGTCCACGCGGTGCATGCTTCTGCTTCGCCAGCTGCAGAGCGCTGTGTTGATCCGCGTCCTTGAGCTTGATGTCGAGGTGGTTCCGAGCAATCAGCTCAATCGCCTTCGACTTGAAGGCCTCGGTCCCGGTCAGCTTGAACGACCCACCGAACTTCTGACGGGCGAAGACCAGCGCCGCAATGACCCTCTCGTCATCCAAGATGCGGTCGGTGGCCATACGGACCACCCGGCCGTAATCAATGAAGGCGCGTTGATGGCCGTGCCAGTAGACGACCGCACCGCTGCGCCGGACGTCCAGCGCGTGCACGCGCGTGAATACGAAACTGGCCATCGTGACGCCGACATGTTCCGGGGCCATGCCTGGGGCCGCCTCGTTCGCCTCGATCTCGTCGAGGTTGGCCCTGGCCCGCTGGTCGGCGTATGCCCAACCGCGCAGCTGGGCAACGGCAGCTTCGTCGCCTGTCTTGGCCTGCTCGAACACCCACTCTTTGTAATTGAGCCGCTTGTTCTTGGGGTCCGCCTTCAGCGCCACCCGCTCGGTGGCAATCCTCTCCATGAGCACGATGCGCTCTTTCGCGGCATCCAGCGCCAGCAAGCTGTAGAGCATTTTGCGGCCTGCCGCCGGTCCGCCCCGTGCCTTGATCCTGACTCTACGCTCCCGAACTGTCTTAGCCAGCTCTTTGAGCCGTCGGCCAACCTCGTCTTTCGACAACCGCTCCACGACGTGCCGGTCTACGTACTCTTTATAACGATGTTTCAAGTCGCGCCGCGCTTCGGCACGTGCTTGTTTGCGGGCCTCACGCTTCTCCGGGTCGCGCTTGCTGCGGGGCTGGTGCTCGTCGATCGCGTCCAGCTCACGACCGGGGGTGTATCCCCCCTGCCCTACTTCGTCTTCGGTCGGGTTCTCGATTTGCGGCGCAACCGGGGGCGGCGGATCCCATGGCTGGAAAGCCCCCAGCCGTTTTTCCAGTCGGCTGAGCGACAGGTCCTCGTGCATGCTGCTGGCTTTGACTGGCGTGACGTGCTGCGCCGCCAGCGAATGGACGGCAAGTCCCATGCCTTTTCGGCGCAACTCCAGCTGATGCTTGGCCAACTCTTCGTGCAACTTGGCCCAGGTCAGATCCGCGGACTTCAATGCGGCGATCACTGCCTTCCGGGGTGCGCCGCGCACGAAAGTGTGCAGACTTTCCTCGCCGGCACTCTCTTCCATCCGCTCGGCGCCGGCAGGCCGCCGCTTTTCTTTCCGTCCGTCACCCTCCGGAGCCTTGCTCCGCTCAACAATCTTCTGGCCGTTTCGCTCCACCACGACATACGGGCCAGGGTCGTGAATCCAGCCTTGGCGAATCTCTAGCTCGCGCATGCTGCGGTCCATGACGTAGTAGTCGTTGGACGGAGACACAGCGCGCCAGCTTTCCGGGTTCACTCGGTTGACCATGACGTGCGTGTGGACGTTGTCCGTGTCGCGGTGGATAGCTGCGACGAACTGATGCCCCTCAAACCCCAGTTGTTTGAGTGTGTAGGCCACCGCCTCGAACGCCTGGTCGGGCGTAGGCGACTCCCCTTCCCTCCAAGAGATCACCAGGTGGTAAAGCGGGTCTTTTGCACGTGGACTGAGGGCGCTGACAGCGTCCATTTCCGCCGCAGCGGTGTCGACCGACAAGCAGTTGGTCGCGACCTCTACGCCTTCTTTTTTGATGTAGTGGATGCCGCGGCCGAATCCCGGAGCGACAGGGTTTCCTTGGCTTCCGAAAGCCCGTTGTGCAGCGGTTTCAGCAACGCGCGCAACGTAGGCTCTACGGGCTCTGGCTCGTGTTTCAAAGTCACGATCAGGCTTTCCAGCCGCTCCAATATGGCGCTGTGCTGCCGCGAGATCGTCCGCAGCAGCGGCAAGGCGTCGCTGAGATTCACTTCCATGGGCTACTCCTTCGCCGCCAGCGGGAGCATCCGCTGGGCGATCGCCAAATTCACGTTGCCCATCTCCTGGTCCAATGGGATGAGCAGCCCGCGCAAGACTCGCAACACGTCTTCGGATGGCATCTGCAACAGCAGGACCAGCTCGTCGAGCGCTGCCGAGACTTTCCTCTGCTGCGAGCAAATCTCGGAGAGCAGACTCAAGAACTCTTCGGCCTCGCTGTCGTTCGCGATCACTGAACTCATGGTCGTTTGATTCCTTCGGTGCCGCCTTCTCGGGGGCCGTGATGTAGTTGAACAGGTCAGCCGCACTGCTCTTGCGGTCTGCCCTCTTCTTGACCTTCTTGGCGATCACTCGGACGCCGCCTCGGTACGATGGATCGCCATACGGATTTCGGCCAAGAGCAACATGAAGTTCCTCGGGTCGATGTTGGCTCGTTCATGAAGACCTTCGTTGTACATGTGCTTGATCAAGCCGCCGAGTCGCCGAAGCTCGTTGATCTGCTTCTGCCGACTCCGAGATGGGGCCGGTCGCCCTAGCGCACAGGCACGCACATAAGCACTGAACTCAGTGCCTGCCTCGCTCGCGCGCTGCAGTACCTCCTCGTGCTCCTGCTCGGTCATTCGCACGTTGCGGACCTTGCGCTTCTTGTCTCGTTCTTGTTGAGGCATCTTGGATCTGGGGTCTCGGGGCGAAGCCCTGAGCAGGGGGTAGGGTCAGAGTAGGGAGTGAAACGACTGGATCAGACCCGGTTCGATATCCCCCTCTCTCGGAGGGGGTGTATCGAAACCATACCCTGTCCAGAAAGTAGCGGCTCCGCTTCGCTCCACCTTAGCAACGACGATTTGACGGCGCAAGGCATCCCGCCTAAGAATGTGCTGCAAGCAGCTAAGGAAACGGTGGGATGCAATGACCATCACAACGGAAAACATCAACAAGCTTCGTGGTGCGCTGAATGAACTGCCGCAAGCGCCTTCGCGCATGAGGCAGCTGACGAAGCGACACATGGTCGAAGAACTGCGGAAGGAACTTGAGCAGGCGCAGAAGCGCGGTTATACGCTCAAGGAGATTTCAGCCCTGTTGGAAAAGAACGGTGTGAAGATTCACCCGAACATGCTTGGGCAGTATCTTCGAGACAAGGAGCAAGCAAGAGGTAAGAGGCAGGCTCGTACAACTGCCGCAGACAACGGAAACAAAGAGCGATTGAAAGGCGTATCAGGGGAAGGTCTAAAAGCAGGTGGAAATAAAGAATTGAAGAGCGAAGTAAAGAAAGAAACTGGGAAAGCGCCAAAGAGCGACCCAGGGAAGCAAGATGTGGCAGTACAAAAGCGAGGGCAGCCGGCAGCGTCGGCTGACACGTCCGGGAGAACGGAAGCGCAACCGTCGACTCAAGTTGAGCCGCCTGGTGCCGTGACTTCCAGTGGTTCATTCATCCCGAGGAGCGATTCCAATGACATCTAACAACAAGCAACCGCAGCGCGCTCGCATCATCCTGTCCGCCGGCAGTAAGGGCGGCGTGGGTAAGTCGATGGTCTCGATCGCCACGATCGACACGCTGCAATCCATGGGCGAAGACCTGGCCCTCGTAGAGTCCGACACGTCGAATCCCGACGTATTCAAGATGTACGGCAGCACCCTGCCCCACCGCCTCATGAACCTCGATACGGTCGACGGCTGGATGGACCTGGTCAACTACGCGGACGAAATGAAGGGCAAGACCATCGTTGTCAACACGGCCGCCCGCAACAACGAGGGCATCGAGCGGTTCGGCGCCATGCTGCGGGACAGCCTCTCAGAACTGGACCGTGACCTGATCACGTTCTGGGTCATCAACCGTCAGCGGGACTCCCTGGAATTGCTCAAGGCCTTCATGGGCGCCCTGCCGGAAAGCATGGTTCATGTTTTCCGCAACGGATACTTCGGCGACGAGCACAAGTTCGAGCTGTACAACGGGTCGAAGATCCGCGTGGCCATCGAGGAAAAGGGCGGCTGCTCCTACCACTTTCCCGACCTGGCTGATCGGGTGGTTGACGATCTGTACAGCAAACGGCTGACGATCGAGACGGCCCTGCAGGAGCTGCCGATCGGCAATCGCGCCGAGCTGAAGCGGTGGCGTGGTGTGGCTCAGGACGTGGTCCGTGGCGCGCTCGCCTGAGGAACTGCAATCCGCGTTCGCTAGGCTGCTTGGCCGGCAGCCCAGTGACGTGGAGATTGCGCGCCTGGTCCAAATACGGGACGCGTTAGGCATCCGCGAGAACGACGCGTTGTGGGAGATCCTCATGGCGCTCGAGCTGTACGACTCGGGATTCCGGCGCTATCCCGCGATGATTGCCGCGGAGACGGAAAAGGCGATGGGGCTTGTAAGGAAGCAAGTCGGGGAGCTTGCCAGAAGTGAGGCCAGGCGGGCGCACGTCGAACTGGTGCAGGCGGTGGCTGAAACCAGCGAGAAGCTCGCTGCACATAAGGCCCGGGCCTCTCTTTGGCTCGCTTCCGGCTGGGCGGTGGCTATCTCTGCGGCGTTAGCCGGCTGCTGTTTGGCTGCCGGGTTTGTTCTCGGTAGCGGCACCGCCCCCTGGTGGCTCCGCCCTACTCCATCGCTTTCTGCAGCCGGCAATCTGCTCCGGGTTGTGATGCAGGCCCCTGTGGGCTGGGTTGTTGTCATCGCTGCTGGAATCGCAGTGCCGGCCTGGTGGATCTCGCGGCTTACGGCACGGCCCAAGCTTTGGCAGCTGGCTGCCTGCGCAGGACTGGTTCTTGCTGCCGGCGTGTCTCTGGTGTCGCTGTTCGCTTGATGGGGTGGGCCTTGTTAAAGGCCCATCCCCTGCCCTCTTGAACGCCATTTTTCTCTCATGCGAGAAAAATCGGCTCCCAACCCTACCGCCGCACCTTCAACTCACGTCGCCTGGCTGACTTTTTCTCTCATGCGAGAAAATTGCATCGCCGCCTCTACCCGTTTCCTGCGGTGCAGCGCGTCGGCCGCATTGACGGCCATCGTGGTGATCTCTTCCGCCATCTCCGGCGGCACCGTCACAGTCACACTCCGCCAGTCGCTTGGCAGGTCGGCGGCGTGCAGGTGAGCGTCGTAAACGCGACCCACCGTTCGCGACACCCCTTGGTGCGCCACTCCGTGAGCTGCGGCAAGCTCCGTGACCGGAACCCCGTCAACCATGACAGCCCTCGCCAGCTGCAGGTTGGCCGGCTGAATCCTGAGCCGGCGCGCTGCTGCTTCAAACTCGTCGCCGGTGAGCCGGCGCGCTGGTCGACGTGTACTCACTGGGCAACCTCAATACGATCGATGCGCAGCCCCGCCAAGGGGAAGAAATTCGGCTTCTTTTCGGTGCCGAACAGCACCGCGGCCTGCCCTTCCCCCTCGGCCGTGGACGTCAGGTCAAGACGGGCAGGCCCTTTCTTCACCAGCTGTTTCCACAGCTTCGCGTGCCCCGCATCTCCGCCGTCCCAACTCACGTAAATGCGCGGGATCGAAACCGCATCGCTGGCCTTCAAGGGATGTTCCGCGACCTGTGCCGGTGGCTTGTCGTTCTGGGATCCGGTGGCAGTGTCCCCGGGCGACGCCCCCGACGCCGGTGCTGCGGCCGGCAGTTTCGCCACCGGGTCGCCGCCAGCCTTCCCTTCCTTCTTGGTACGGGCGGCACGGTTGGCATCCGTCACGTCTTTTCGGGTGAGCTTCTTGCCCGACTGGGCAGCCTGCCCCACAAGCTCCCGGGCTGCCTGAGGATCCTTTTTCTCCAACGCGCCGATGCCGTTGAGCGTTTCGGGGTCCTTGCTCAGGCCCATATCGCGAGCCTGCCCAGCCGTACCGTCCAGATTACCTGCCTGCAGGACCTTGTAGATCCGCTTCGGACTCAATTTCAGCCGCTCGGCGACCTTCTCGACGGAGCCATACCGCTCAACGCGCCCCTTATAGAACGCAGCGCGGTCCTCGAAGGACATTTGCTCGCTGTGCTCGTTAACCAGGAACTGGCCCTCGAGGATCTTGTCCGGGTCCACGTCGCCGGCATAGACGATGGCCTCCAGCTGGGCCGGTACGCCATGCAATTTCGCGGCACGCCAACGACGCTCGCCATCGAAAATCATGAACGGAGGGCCTTCGCCGGTCAGGTTCTCGCGGACCAGTACCGGTTGCATCTGGCCGAACTCGGCCAGGTTCTCGGCCATCTCCTGGAGCGATGCAGGGTCGAACTTTTTACGAGGCTGGCTCGGGTCGCGGATGATGTCGTCCAGGTCGATCTTGAGGACGGTCTTTACGTCGTCCTCGGCCTTCATCCCCCTAAGGGTACTCAAACGCAGGCTGCTGCTCTTAGCCATGGGCCACCTCACTCCTTAGGCGTTGACGGGAATCGTGACGCCGGCTCCGAGATAGACCTCGGCGCACATGCTCCGGAACTCCTTCGCGGCGGTCCGATTGACCGTTCCGCGGGGGCCGCTCCACACCGGCATCTGTCGATCGAGCGCATCCTGCACGGCGGCGCGTTCCCGAAGGATCGTCGGAAGCAAGTTGAACCCAGCCTCCCGCAGATCTTCGACCATCTGGGCGTGCGACTTGGCACGGCTGTTGTAGCGGTTCACCACAAACCCGATGTGCTTCACCGTCGGGTTGAAAGTGCTCTTGACCTGGTTGAGCTTGCGGATGAACTTTTGGGCACCGCGCATGCCGTAGGTATCCAGCTGCAGGGGCGACACCGTGACGTGGGCTGCCGCCATGCCGGTCTTGTAGCAAGTCGACGCATTGGTTGGGGTATCGATAATGACGACGTCGAAATCCCTGGCCAGCGCCCGGATATTGTCCCGAGCCCGCTTCACCAGGACGGAGGATCGCTCATCCAGTTCCGTAACTTCATCCAAATCATCGGTCGAGTGGAGTAGGGCGAGATGGTCGCTAACCTTGATAAGCGACACATCGGCCACGTTGAAGTCCGGCAAGAAAAGCTCCGCGGAGCTTGAAGCGTCGTCATCGGCGTCCATGGCGAGCGGAGTCAGCGAGGCGGAAAGGTCACCCTGCGGGTCCAGGTCGACCGTGAGGGTGCGCAGCCTGCGTTCTTCTGCAAAATGGGCAAGGTGGCGGGCAAGGGTGGTCTTACCTTCACCGCCCTTGATATTCGAACACGCAATGATGCGTGGAGTCATCCGGTTTCTCCTTCTGGTCGATCATGGTTAGGGCCGCTCGATGAAAAGGTAGCGGGTCGTACATGTTGCGCGATGTGGTGCGCTACGCAACAGATGTTGCAACACTTCAGGAAGCTTTGCAACACCTTTCGCAACACATTTTCTCTCATGCGAGAAAATGGACTTTGGCTGAGTGGGGTAGGGCAGGGGGCTTCCGTAACCGTCTGCCTGGACATATACGAGGCTCGGGGTGTGGGGGCGGAGCCCCCGCGGAGACGCTCTTCAAGGAGGGCCACGTGCCGCACGTTGCGATATGGCGGTGATCTAGGTGAGGTTGAGGTTCAGCCCTTGCCTCTCTTCCGCTGAACCAAGGGAGGGGAGGGGAGCCGAAACGGCGGCTTGCCGCCGTTTTGGGGGGGACCTTTTTGGTCCCCCCGGGAGGTCGACTTCGAGCCCTTCGCCGGCTTGCCGGCGGAGGGCTGACAGGAGGGGCGCAGCCCCTCGCGAAGTAATGGACATGGTATTGGTGCGGGCAGGATGCCCGCTCCGATTGCTTCTTGCTTGTCTGCTTGGTTGCGGGCTAGAACGGGGAGGCTCAATCTTGCGAGGTCTGCTTCTGGTGGCCATGGATGGTCACCGGGGCCGGCGCCTTGGCGCCGGGGTGCCCCCCATGGATGGGGGGAGGGCGGCGCTTTTTTTTCGAAGTGATCAATTTCTATACAACTACAGCTAACCTTTTTTAGAAGCTTGTTTTAGCTTGTTTTTAAAAGCTTGTTTTAGCCTTGTTTTAGAATCTTGTTTTCGGTACGTGGAAATGCCGTAGAAACAAAGACTTGCATAGGGTGTCAGGTACAGATTTCCGGCGAATCAAGTACAGATTTCCGGTAACTGCGGTACAGATTTCCGGTGCGAGGAGGTACAGATTTCCGGCAGGAGCGGTACAGATTTCCGGTGGTGCCGGTACAGATTTCCGGCGTAATCCACTGGCAATCCACTATTTATCCACCAACTGTCCACAGGCCTGGTCGTTTTTGGTGGCCATGAGGGTTCGCTAGGCCCGTTCGGCGGACAAGCGCTGGTGAATACTCCCAGAGGCCAGGTGTATCAGGTACAGATTCCCGGTCGCTCTTGCCCGGCGAGAGAACAGGTACAGATTTCCGGTGGTCTTGCCGGGCGAGGGAACAGGTACAGATTCCCGGTGCTCCAGCTAGGCCGGTGCATCAGGTACAGATTTCCGGTGCCACGACTAGGATGGTGCATCAGGTACACATTCCCGGTTCGCTCGTTAAGCTCAGTGATACCAACGACTTAGCGGGTACTTATCAGGTACATATTCCCTGTGTGCAGCCTGGCCAGCTCAAGGATCGCGGCAAATGGCCGAAAACACCTCCGCACACCGGCCTAGCGCCTAAAAGCAGGGGCTTTCCCGTACTCCAATACGTCATTAGGTACAGATTTCCGGTACGGTTGCCGCGCTTCCCTAACCTGGCCATCGGCGATCAGGTACAGATTTCCGGTGACGCCTAGCGCCTCGAATCGGAAAGAGCAGGGGGCTTCCAAGTGAAGCAGAAGGGGCAGATCGCCAGGTGATCAGGTACGGATTTCCGGTCAGCTCCAAATGGGGCATTGCGCGATGAGGTACAGGCATTGCATGTTGTACCTGTACCCGTTACCTTATCAGGTACAAATCTCCTGCATGGGCAAACCATGAACGCGACTGCGCTTGCTCCGGTAGCACCTCCCGCTGTGGTGAATCACCTGGTCACCCAGTCGAACAGGCTCATCGAGGCAGGGCACACACTCACACTCAACGAGAAGCGCCTGGTGCTGGCGTGTGCCGCCAAACTGGATCCGCGGAAACCGTTGCCAGAGAACGGGACGGTTCGGCTTTCGGCCGCAGACTACGCCGACACATTCGGAATGGACCGGCGCGATGCGTACGACTCACTGGAGGAAGCCTCTGGGCGACTGTACAGCCGAACGATCAAGGAGATTCGGCACGGCGTACGCGGCAAGATCGAACGCAACATCCGTTGGGTGTGGATGTCCGAATACGCTCCTGGGGAGGGTTATGTGACGTTGGGCTTCTCGCCTGACGTGATTCCCTACTTGACGATGCTGCACAGGGAGTTCACGACCTACTCGCTTCGCAACGTTGGCGGTCTTTCGTCGTTCTACTCGTTCCGTCTCTATGAGATTTGCGCGCAGTTCAAAACCACCGGCCACCGCGAGTTAGCACTCGATCGACTGCGCGACATGTTCGATCTGGGCGACAAGTACAGCGACGTGAAGAATCTGCGCGTACGCGTGATTGATCCCGCTGTAGCGGATATCAACGCGCACACCGACTTGCGGGTGGAGGCACAGCCGCTCCGCTCGGGCCGCAAGGTCGTCGGATTCCGCTTCGCGATCGAGGTCGAGCGTCAGAAAGAGTTGTTCGAGGCATAGGCGGCCTGCAGGAGGCTGCAGGGCCGAAATGCACAGATGCACGGGCCGTGACGGGGGAGCCCTACCTAGCTCCCCCGCGGCCGGTGTAGCTCGTGTAGTTCGGCGGCCTCGGCCCTCATTTCGCGAGGTTGTGCGTTCCGTGTTATGTGTATAATGCGGACAACCGAAGCAAGGGAAATCCCTCCGATGAGCGCAGTAGATGCTGGTCTGAAAGAAGCCGCGAATAAGGTCCGTCGGTCGCAAGACGGATTCGACCCGGCGCTTCGCGCCGAGGAAGATCGACGCAAAACGAAGCGCTTCCGCGAGATCATCGTTGGCTTAGCTATCACGGCAGGACTGGCCAATCTCGTGCTGGCCGGCACCATCGCCGCAATGACGTATTTCGTCATGAACACCCACCGAGTGTATTTCGCGGCGGACAACAACCGAATCATTCCAATGACGCCACTGTCGGCGCCGTACCGCACGCCAGCCGACGTCATCGAGTTCGGCAAGCGGACGCTGGAGGACGGTTTCGCCCTGGACTTCAGCAACTACCAAGGCGAGCTGGAAAGCGTTCGAGGGCGCTTCACTCGAGCGGGCTTCAAGAACTTCATCGACGGCCTGCAGACGAACGGAATCCTGTCGATGATCAAAGACCGGCGCATGAACCTCACGTCCTCAACGGGCACCGGAGTGCTGGTCGCGGACGGCCCGGAGGACGGGACGTACGCCTGGGTGGTGCGGTTCCCGCTGACTTTGAAGCTGGTTGGCCAGACGACCGAAATGCCTGAGCAGCGGCTGATCGCCACAGTCCGGATCCGTCGAATTCCGACGCTTGATTCGGTGGAAGGCATCGGCGTCGCCGAAGTCGTCACCAAGCCCCAGTGAGGACCGCGACCATGCAAGTATTGCGAAGCCTGATAGGCCTTGCGGCACTAAGTGCCGCGTTCGCTGGGTCCGCCGTAGCCCAGAACGCCCCAGCGCAACCAACGCCGTCGCAGGCCGCTGCGACAGCGGCGGCGAGTGAGGCGCAGTCTTCATCGAATGCGCAATGGGTGCGCGCCGGCTCACCTCAAGACGCTGCCGCCTTCCCGTCTCCGCAGGCGGCAGCCCAGCCTGCTGCCAACTTCCAGGCGCCAGCCAATGGCCCCCAGAATTATGGCGCGGGTGCCGGGGAAGTGGACGTTGCCATGGCCAACGCGCAACCTCAGCCGACGAATGGCCAGCCTACAGTGGCTACGGTGCCGCCACCGCCGATCATCAATCAGGCGCGGGATGTCGTGTCTCCATTCACTGGTCCGGAAATCCGGGAGCTGCACGCGGATTTCAATGAGACTCGTCGTGCTAAGGCTCAGCAGCCGGTAACCACCATTCCACGAATTTCCTCGATCGCCGTCGACCTGGCCCCGGGTGGCGCACCACCGCTGGTCCGGACGGCGCACAACGAGACGTCGACGGTCGTCTTCCTCGACTCGACCGGAGCACCGTGGCCGCTGGCCGCTGCGCCACGACTGGCCAGCAATGACTATTTCGATGTGGTGTGGTTGAACGGCACCGCCTCGATCGTCATCACCGCGAAATCCTCCTACGAGCAGGTGGGCATCGCGGTGTTCCTGAAGGGGTTGGCGACCCCGGTGATGTTGAAGCTGACGTCCGGCGATCCAGACAGCGACGCGAAGACACGGGTAGTCGATTACCGCCTCGACTTGCATATCCCCGGGCGCGGCCCGAATGCCAAAGCATCCCTTCTAGGTCCTGGGCGGATAGGCATGTACGACGACGCCCTGCAGGCCTTCCTTGATGGCACGCCGCCGGCAGGTGCCAAGGCGATCACCATCGAGGGCGGGGCGCCTGCCCGCACCCAGGTGTGGCAGTTCGGCGACTCGTTCTACCTCCGTACGCCGCTCAACATCCGTTCCGCCTTCGACGAAACCACGTCGTCGGCCGATGGAATGCACGTCTACAAGCTCGCTCCCACGCCCCTCATCGCCGTGTCGCAAGGCGGCGACAACCTCTCACTCACCCTGGATATCGAGTAGTCGCTATGGCCGCAGATTCGGAAGTGAAACGGCATGCCGGCATCATCGTTGCTGCGCTCGCCTTGGGTGCGCTCCTGGTCGGGTACATCGCCTGGGGCTACATGTCGAAGTCCGACACGCCACCCTCGCAGATTGCACCTGTGAATGTGGTGGGGAAGGGCGCCAAGACCAGCGAGAGCCCGCACTACAACGACGTGCAGCGCAAGTTCGACACCCGCAACGCGGATCACGCGGAGGCGGCGGGAGGAACGTATCTGGCGGCCCTGTCGACGATGGAGCAACCGGTAAAACCAGTTGCTCAGGGAGCCGAGCGGCGACCGGCGACCGCAGCACCGCCGCCGGCGACGCGCTACGTGGCTCCGGCCCCGGTGACAGCTGGCCGGTACTTGTCGAAGAACGATATGCAGAGCTTGATCGGCATGATGAAAAACTGGTCGGATGGCGAGGGTATCGTCAAGGCCAAAGTGGAGGAGGAGCCGGGATATGCGTCCGCCTTCAACGGCGAGAGCGCCAGCGGTGCCAGCGACGTACATGCCGGCGCTGAGGCGTTGACGGCGGCCCTCCAGCAAAAGGTCATCGTGGCGCCTTACGCCATGACCTATGCGCAGCTCCTGACCGAGATCGACACGGACGAGACGTCCATGGTGAGAGCCGTGGTGCCACCCGGTCAGCCCTACGCGGGGGCGACGCTCTACGCGAGTGGCTACAAGCGCCTCAACAACGATGTGGACCTGACGTTTGACGCAATGCTCTATCAAGGGCATTCGTACAAAGTCGACGCCAAGCCAGTGGACCTTGAAACGAGCCGGACGGCTCTGTCCGGCGATGTGCACCACCACTACTTCACCCGTATCGTCTTACCGGCAGTGGCCAGCGGCCTCGCGGCGACTGGACAGTTGTTCGCGAGCTCGAACCAGCAGACGGTCGTCACCCCTCAGGGCGGCATCATCACCACCTCGCCGTCGTCGCCGAGCATGCGCAACATCGCCGGGACGTTCGCGGGCGGCCTCGGCCAAAACTCGGCGCAAGTGCTGTCGCAGGAAGCGGCTCAAATCCCCGTAAAGCAAACCATTGTGCGTCGCGGGGAAATGATCGGCATCCAGTTCATCGGCCCGGTGCTTGCTTCGGACGATCTGGCGCTGGCCAAGTCCGGCGCCGCGACGGCCGCTGCTCAAAGCCAGCCCCAGGGCCAATCGAAGCAAACAACGACGCAGGGGACGAGCGCTAAGTCCGCTGCAGTGGTGAGTCCACAGCCACACCTGCCGCCAGGCCTGCGATTCACGACGACAACGCCCCTGACGGGTGTCGCCGGCGCGCCATAGCTGCGGGGCTTTCTCGCGCGTTTAGTTTCGTATAACGTATATACCACGGAACACCGGAAGGGCTTGGACGATGAGTGATTCGCAGACTGAGATCGACGTTTTCGGTGAAGGTTCGATGGGTGGCGTGGCCGAGCCGGCGACCGCTGCTGCGCCTCCGCCGGAACCTGCGCCTCGCGCCAAGGCGCCGCCAAAGGCCGGAAAAAAGGGCGCCGGCATGCCGAGCTGGATGATCCTGGCCGTTGTCGGACTCGCGGGTCTGGTGTGGGTGTTTTGGCCATCCTCCCCACGAGCACCGCGCCGGCTATCTGCTGCAACGATGGCGCCGCCCGCTCAGTCGATGGAGGGGGCAGCGCCGGATCGCTCCGGCCCGATTCACCCTGCGATACCCGCACGGCTGGAGAGCCAGTACGCCGGTAAGCCGGCTACCGTAGGGGAGGCGCCGTTGCCTGTTGTGCAGACGCCCGCCTCGGAAGCGTCGGCCCCTGCGTCTTCCCAGGTGGCTACAACCAAGGACGCGCCCGCGGTGCCGACCGTTAGCGCGGTCTCCGGCGCGAGCCAGGATTACGCAACACGAAATCAGTTTGCCGTCCTCGATGCACAGGTGAAGCAAGACGCGGAAACGCTTGGAGAGGTCCAGGTTGCGGTCAAGCAGCTGGCCGTCCAGGTCCAGGCGGGTGCTGGACGCAAGCCGGCCGCTCGCATGAAGGAGCGTGGTGACCGCAAGGTGGCTGAAAAAAAGACCCCTTCGCTGGTCCATGCCCTGAATGGCGACGTGTACACCCTCACGTCCATCAGCCGAGGAGTCGCATGGATCCAGGCCGGCGACCACATCGAGATTGTCCAGCCGGGTGACCGCATCGGGAACACCCGTGTGCTCGCGATCGATCCAGTTGCCAGGCGGGTCGTCACCGCTGATGGCGTGATTCGTTGAGGCCGCCATGGATCTGAGCCAAGCGCTGGAAAACATGGTGCAGAACGTCGTTGGACCGTTCTGGCACCTGCTGTTTGCTGTCGGTGGGTTGATGGCGATGTTTTACGTCTTGAACGTGGGCTACCGGCTGATGCAAGCGAGTCGCCTGCCGGGCCAGTCGAATGTAGCGGGCGGCGAGGTCATTGCGGTGCTCGTGCTCGCCGCGGTGCTCCTGCAATTCGGCTCGTTCCTCAACAAGGTTTCCGGCTCGCTCGGCATGGGCGCCATGACTTATGGAGCGATCGACTATCCGGGTGCTGCGAGCTTCGGGAAGCTCGCCCCCGCAATCAATGCCGTGTTGACCATCGGCGCCATGGCAGGGGGGATCTACGCCTTCCGTGGCGTGCTGATGTGGATACGTGCAAGCACCGGCGGAGGGCATGCCGGACAAGACCTGGGCTGGAAGGGCTTCACGCACGTCTTCGGCGGTGCGTGCATGGTCAACATCGTCCAGTTGTTAGAACACCTCAGGCAGTCCACAGGTGGGCTGTGGTGAGCCAAGTAATCAATCAACAGTGGAGAAATGCGTGATGAAGTCCATGGCAAATTTGATCGTTACGGGTGCGCAGCGTGTGTGGAGTGCAGTGGCGGCCACGCAGCATAGCGTCGAGCAGGCTGTGACCAGCACCCCGGAGTTGAAGGCAACGTACAAGGCGGTCTACGCCTTGGCGTTCGGGTTGGTCTTGTTCGCGCCGATGGCGCATGCCCAGCAGTCGTTGGGAGATTCGGCGAACACGGCAGGCACGACGGTTGACGCATTCAAGGCACTGGCCGGCAAGGTCGGCATCGTGCTGGCCGTGGTTTTCATGATCGGCGCTGGTCTCCTGATGAAGAAGCGCAGCAACGAGGGCGATCAGAGCCAGGTGACCTGGGGCAAGATCGGCGGCGCGGTGATCGCGGCGATCGTCTGTGGAGCGGGCGGCGCCTTGTTGCTTCGTGCCGGTGCATCGGTCGGTCTGCAGTCCTCCGATTACGGCTCGCTGCCGAACTGATTGCCATGGTCGGCGAATCAACTGTGGAACCTGGGTCGGGGTCGCCCGACCCGGATCCGTCGCTGGGGGCGAACTTCGAGGTCACCCCCAAGCGCGCTCTGGAGCTGTCGGCTCGCTCGGTGTTCGCGGGTGAAGCTGTGCCGGCTGGGTGGGAGCCGGAAGCCGATGGCGACGGCGAGCGATCGGAGGAGCTGAAGGACCTGCGCCTAGCCATAACGCATCGCGATAGCCGCTGCGTCTATTGCGGGCTCCGCTCTGCAACGCTGGAGATGGACACCGTAAACGACAACCATCACGACTTGCTGGTGGACAACCATGTTGCGGCGGACCCGATCTGCCACGGCTACCACCACTTGGGTGATCTGGCCGCGAAGGATGCACGCCTGGCGTATCTGCCTGGTCTGGATCCGACCGATGTCAATCATCTGCAGCGAGTCGCAATCGCGTCACTGTTTCAGGGTGACGCGGAGGCGAAGGCGGAAGCCAAAGACGTCATCAACTGGCTGGCCTCCCACCATCAGTACATGACCGACGCGGTCGGTACCGCGACGCCAGACGTCCTTGGCTCCGTCCTTCGTCGGGTAGATCCCTCAGTGAAAGCGCGACGTGCGGCAGCGCTCGCCGGCGTTGCCCTCGTCTTTAACCCCGTCCGGATGCAACAGCATGCGTCGGTTTGGATGGGCGAGTTGGAGGCCACGCATCCGCGCTCGGAGTGGGGCCGCTTCTTCAACGATGTGATGCGCTCCCCGGCGTAACAGGAAGCTCAGATGACCCTGCTGCAAAAGAGTATCGAGGTCGTGGAAACCGTGATGGAGACGTTGAGTCGCCAGCTACTCGGGCGCGACTTGGCGTCGTACTGCGACCTGGTCACCGCGGTGGGCCTGTCGGAGGAGGATATCAAGCAAAACCCGGAGCTTCGCGATCCGCACATCTTGATAACCGATCAGAATTCCATGCTGTCGGTGTTCGACGTGCAGGGCACGTTTCGTCTCATGTCGCAGGACGAGTTCGAGACGGTGATCAGCAATCTCCGTGGTCGTCTGGGTAGCTACATGCGGTCCTACGGGCATTCGTTCTCGATCTGTCTTGAGCGCGACCCGGACCGGGCGCACGATGAACTGATGCGCCTGGTCGAGCCGCAGATCAACACAGCCCGCCGTATCGGCTTGGACGCGACCGACATCATCATCAGCAGGGTGGACAGAAACGCTCCCTTGGTGGCCTGGGAGCAAAACCTGCTGATGGTGTACACCCATGTGCCTGTCATGTCGGCGGAAGAACGCAAGCGGGTCCTAACCGAGCGCGCCAAGCAAGCGAAGGCTGCAAAGCTTCCGCTTCTCCAGTACGCGCAGAACCCGGCCAGCTATCTGTCGGCACTCAAGCACCGGCACGACAGCTTTGTCGAGCGCGTGCGGGACGACTTCCTTAAGAGTGGCCCCGCTGGTGAGAGCGGCATCCTTATCACACCCCTATCTGCCCATGAGGCGGCCAAGGTCGTTCGCATCCAGCTCGACCGTGAGCACACCTCGCAGAAGTGGCGGCCGCGACTTCCGGGCGACAAGGTGCATGCGCATGGCGTCGCGCACCCGACGGATTTCTCGGACGTGAGCTACCCCAAGCTCAACTATCAGATTGCGACGCACGACGTCGACGTGGTGGGCGATTTCGTGAAAACCGATGAATTGCTTCATGCGGCCTTGAGCATGGAGCTTGGCCCGTTGGAGCCGATGCCATTCAAGGATTTGATGGAGAAGCTCAGCCGCACCTTGCCGTGGCGGATCCGCTTCGATTTTGAGCCCGGCGGTATCGACAAGACTCGTGGGCGTCGCACGTTGCTGTCGTTCGTCGGCATGTTCCCGGAGAACGACCTGATACGGAGATCCTTCGACGACCTGGTGCGGATCGATCGAGAGGATCCTATCTGCACGATGCGTGTCGTGGCGGCCACCTGGGCCGACACGGAAAGCAAGCTGAAAGAGCGGCGGTCAGCTCTTGAGAAGGCAATGCAATCGTGGGGCGTCTGCAACGTGCGGACGTCGCATGGCGATGCGATGCTCGCCTTGGCATCAAGTATTGCCGCGTTCACAACGTACAACGTGGGCAACATGATGTTCCCGCCGGTGAGCGATGCGCTGTACATGATGCCGTTCCAGCGGCCGGCGACGCCGTGGGCCAAGAATGGCAACTTCATTCAGCGCACGCCTGAGGGCAAGATTTATCCCATTGGCCTCGCGTCCCGCCTGCAGGACGTGGACATCCGGATCATTTCGGCGCCGCCGGGCTCCGGTAAGTCGGTGATGCTCAACAGCATGAACTTCGCGGCGCTACTGAAACCTGGCGCTCGCAGGCTGCCGCTGATGACGATTGTGGACGTGGGCCCGTCGTCCACAGGCCTGATCGAGATGGTGCGTGACAGCCTGCCGGCGGAGCGGGTGAATGAGGCTGTGGCCATCCGGGTGGCAAACGACTCGAAGTGGGCGACGAACCCGCTGGATACCCAGCTCGGTGCCCTGCGGCCGACGCGTACGGAGATGGACTTTCTCGTCGACTTTATCGGGGCCATGTTGATCGACACTCAGTCGCTGAAGCCTGCTTCTGGCGATACCGGGCGACTCGTCGCGCATCTACTGCGAAACCTCTACAACAAGAAGTGCCAGAGCGAAAAGGAACCCTACGAGTCGGGCGTCGAGACGATGGTAGACGAGCGCCTCACCAGCGCCGGTATCAGGGCCAAGCAGAGCGATGCGTGGTGGAGTGACGCCACCTGGATGGAAGTGCGTGACCTGCTCTTTGCGGAGGGGTTTCGGCGAGAAGCTCAGTTGGCGCATTTCCGGGCGATGCCCACGCTCCCGGACCTGGCCACCTGTCTGAATGACAAGGATGTGGTCCAGATGTACCAGACTGCGATGACGGCGAGCGGTGAACCGTTGCTCGATTACATCCGCCGTGCGTTGGCCGCAACGTCCAACCAGTACGCAATGCTCTGCGGCCGCACCCGATTCGAGATCGGCGCGGAAACGCGCCTGTTGTGTATCGACCTCCAGCAGGTGGTCGGCGGGTCGACGACCAACGAGGGCCTGCTGAAAACCACCCTGATGTACATGTATGCGCGCAACCTGGGGGCTCGCAACTACTTCCTCGACGAAGAGGAAATCCGGGACGTGCTCCCACCGTCCGACCTGTACCTGCACTATCACCTGCAACGGCTCGCCGACATCAAGGACGAGGTCAAGACTATCGCCTACGACGAGTTGCACAACGTCGGCAAGCCACCTCGCCCCGGTGAGACAGCGAAGGGACTGACCATCGTTCAGGACCGGATGGTTAAGGACGGCCGCGAGGGCCGTAAGTGGGGATTGAGCATCATCGGTAGCTCCCAGTACCTGGAGGATTACCCCGAGGAGTTGCTGAACGCGGCGACGTCGGTTTACGTGATGCGCGGTGGCAATACGGCTGACGACAGGATCCTGCGGAGCAACTGGAACGTCTCCGACGAGTGCATTCGCCGCCTGAACCGCGAAGCGACCGGCCCAGGGCCGCAGGGCGGCAACTACCTCGCGCTGTTCAAGACCAAGGTCGGCACCATCATTCAGATCCTGACGAACACCCCCGGCCCGGTGGAATTGTGGGCGTTCTCCACAACGCCCGATGACATGGCCCTGAGGCGCAGGTTGTTCAAGGCCATAGGCCCATCCGCGGCTCGCCGGCTGCTCGCTAGCCGCTTCAAGACTGGCAGTGCAAGCGCGCTGATTGATCAGATGCGCGTGGACTCCTCGGCGGACGGCGATGACGTAAGCGTGATCGACAAGCTCGCGCGAGAACTGATCGCCGAGTACCGCACTCCCAAAGACGCCACCGATGCCGGAGAGTACGCATGAACAAGACCCTGAAACGCCGCTTGATCGCGGCGGCGGTGACTCTTGGTGTGACCACGCCCGCCTTGGCGTGCTGCGACATGGGCGCCACGGTCATCGCAATCCAGGCGATGAGCATGTCGGTGAACGCGTCGCTGAGCTCGATGCATGCCGACCTGGCCAACCTGCTGACGAACATCGGCGCGGCCATCAACGCCAACGGCGACAAAGTGGCGGCGACCATTGAGGCGAACGGCAATGCCGACCGCTCCCTCGCGATACGGCAACAGCTCGACAATCGCCTGCAGAAGGCCGCGGACAGCTTCAGTGTCCCCGACAGCGTCTGCGCGGACTCCGCCTCGGGTGGGATGTACCAGGTTGCCGAAGCGGCAGCGGGCGGCGGCGGCAGTCTCCGGGATGGCGTGACGCCCGCCAACGACACCGCCATCGATCGAGCTGTCAATTCTCCCGCGGTGGATCCGTCGTCCGACTCGCGTCGGGCGGCGGCGATCCACGCGAAGTTCTGCGACTCCGTGGACTTCTCCGCCTACGGAGGCACGAAACTTTGCCCGGCGGTGTCCCAGATGCCGGGTGGCGACAAGCGGATGGACTCGCTGGTCGATGGAGCTGGCCAGAACGGAAAGGATCCGGATCTGACTTTCAGCCCAGAGCAGGTCGACGCCGCCCGGATGTACGTCCAGAACAGCATCGATCGTTCGGTTGGTCGGGACCTGGGCAAGGGCGAAGCCATGACGCCAAAGGGCATCGAATACACCGGTCTGCGCACGCAGTACGAGGCCATCCTCGATGCTGCGGGGTTCCCGCAGCGGCAAGCGATCGCCGACCGAACCGCGAATCCTGCGACCAAGGGTTTGCTCGACGACGCCCTGCAGGCGCCATCTGCCGCGGCCTACTACAACGCCACGGCGTCAAAGTACGCCAAGCAGGTGGGCTATGTGTCCTACGCCGAGCTGGAACGGTTCGAGGTGGGCCGCCGGTATGCGAACACCGACTATCAGGCCGATTTGCAGGCGATGAGTGGCGACAACCTTGTTCGCGAGCAGATTCGAGTGGCGAACCTCAACAACTGGCTGTTGCTCGAAGTGAAGAACGCGGTGCAGCAGCAAGCAATCATCAATGGACAGGTCCTGGCCAGCATGGCGCGAGGCGAGTACGCCCCGATCCTGCAGGCCAAGCTCGGCCAGGTTGATCAGTCGCTGGGGAGGGAACACTGATGAACGGTAAAAAGGTGCTCAAGACAGTAGGCAGGGTGTTGGCTTATGGCGCCTTCGGAATCGCATGGCCATCCATGAAACGGTCGGTGCGGCTCATCAAGGAGGAAACCGTCCGAACTGCTGAGAATACGAGAATGCTTGGCGACCTGGCCGGGCAGGCGCGTAGGCGGGTTTTCGGGGCCGCACAGGCGCGCTTGCCGGAGGCCCTGGATGAGACCTTCGACCAGGCCATGGCGCGGCGCCCTGGGGCAGAGCGGCAGGCCTACGTGGGATTTGTGCTGCGCAAGCGCGTCGCGCTGGCGATGGGCGCCCTGTTCTGCACTATCGGCCTGCTCGGCCTCCTGCACGCCCACTGGCTAGGTCTTGCGCCGCTGATCATCGGTGGCGGTCTGGCCCTTGAATTCGCCTGGTTGGCGGAGTTCCGGCTCTGGCAGCTCCGTAACCGGAAGCTGTCGGCCGCCGAGGGTGGCACGCTGAGTGACTTTTGGATGGAGCCTGGCGCTTGGCGCCGGGCACTGGATCCGGAGCCTGGATTCGGGCTGCAGGCTGGGCAGAAAAGCTACCGCCGGTGGCTCTGGGGTAAGCGCGTCGGCTTGACGGTGCTGGTGTTGGGGCTGCTCGGTGCCGTCGACCTTTTCTTTTCCCGCAGTGCTGCTTTTGCGGGCCACGCGGTCGCGGCTGCGGCGACCGGGCTGCTGCTGGCCATGCTGGTTGAATTGAAGCTCGCGGGGATTCGTCGTCGGCTCGACCGGCGACCGCTGCCCTTGGCCATCCTTCGCGTCGAGGCCGGCGCATGCTACGAGGAACACATGGCATGAAAATCTGGCTCGCTCGTCTCTGCAGTCTGTTCCTCCTGGTGTCGTGGGTCGCACCTATACCCGTCTACGCCCAAACCGCGACAGGCAGCTCGCTCGGGGAGATCGGGGCCGCTGCAAAGCGTCCCGACGACAAGAGTCGGGAAGCGCTAGTGGCGGTCTTTGGCCAGGTCGTGAACGATCCGCTGTCCGGTGGCGGTGCCGGCGGTGGCGATACACTACTGGCCGCGATCTTTCAGCGTACGAACGTCGCACTGATGTCGATCGCCGGGGTGATCGTCGGTTGGGGCGTGTTTCGTCGAGTGGCCTCCACGGCCGGCTCGGGCTCGGTATTCGATGCACAGAACAGCTCGCTTTGGATGCCTCTGCGCTCTGTCTGGGGCCTTGCCTCCCTGATCCCCACGGCGAACGGCTGGTCGATCGCGCAGCTGGTCATGCTTTGGGCAGCGTCCGTCATGGGTGTAGGCACGGCAAACCTGACCGTGGACGCTGCGGCGGCGGCGCTGCAGAACGGTACGCCGCTGGTGATGTCTCCGGTGATGCCGCAAACCACCGCGCTGGCCCGCGGTGTGTTCGAGGCGGACCTGTGCATGCACGGAATCAACTTCGGCCTGGCCCAAGTAGCCAATGCCGGCGGCCTGGTCGACGACAGCGAATACGTCAGTCAGGTGCCCGACGGTCCGGATAACAACGGTTTCGTCTTGGAGGACGGCCACGGGACCTACTCATGTGGAGGCGCCGCCGTGGATCCGTCGCAGCTGCAGAGCCAGCCGCAGAATACGAATCTGTTCGACACGTCCGAGTTCAGCGTCGCCGACGTCTACAAGGCGCACGTGAACGCCTTGGCCGCCATGCAGCAGACCCTTAGTCCGGCCGCGAAGGCCTACGTGGAGGCCGTGATGGCGGTCCAGTCGGGAAAGTCTGTGGCCGTACCGGACCCGAACGTCGCGATCGCGTCGGCCGCGGCCGCTTACGAGAACACCGTGGAGGCCCAGGCCGCCCAGAAGCTCGGAGATATGAACCAGCTCTCTGGCCAGATGGTGCAGTCGCTGTCCCAGAAGGGTTGGTGGATGCTCGGGTCCTGGTACCAGACCTTCGCGATGGCCAACACGAAGCTGTCGAGTGCAGTCGCCGCTATGGCGTCCTCGAGCGCGCCATCGCCAGTCGGCGCACCCGGGCCTACGCAGGCCTGGCAGGCATCGCTGGCGGCCTACCACACGCAGTTGGCGAACAGCACGGCCGCCGACACCATCGGCACGCCGGCATCCGGCCCGAAGGCAGCCACCGCGGCGGGATCTGCCACGTCCCTGATCAAAACCATCTTCGCGGCGCCTGGCCAGCGGCTCGTGCAGGCCATGGTTAGTGGCGGCGAAGATCGTGGACAGATGAACCCGCTCATCCGCCTCAAGAACCTGGGCGATTACACCTTGGGCATGGCCGAGGCCACGATCACGGTCATGGTAGGCCTCGAAGTCGTCAACGAGGTCAAATCGGACAAGTTCAGCGTCATCGGTCTGGCCGCTGCTGCGGGTAATGCCTTGACTGGCGCCGGCGACGCCTACACAGGCGTCTTCAAGGCGTTGAAGCCCTACGTGTTCATGATTGTGCTGGCGTTGCTGTTGTTCGGCGGCACGCTGTCGGTGTATCTGCCAATGGTCCCGTTCATCGTTTGGTTCGGTGCGGCGATCAACTGGCTGGTGGTGGTTGCGGAAGGCATCGTCGCCGCCCCACTGTGGGCAATCGCACACCTAGGTGTCGATGGTGAGGGCTTCGGGCAGAAATCCATGCATGGCTACTTGTTCCTGCTGAACATGTGCGTTCGGCCCTTCCTGATGTGCATCGGCTTTTTCGTCGGCGGCGGCATCATGACTGTGGGCGGCACGTTCGCTGCTGAAGGCTTTACCGCAGCGGTGGCGAATGCCCAGTTCAACTCGATCACCGGGCTGGTGTCCATCCTCCTGCTTTTCTGGTTGTTCGTGCAGATTTGCGTGCGCCTCACGCATGACAGCTTCAATCTGATCATCGTGCTCCCCGACCAGGTCATCAACTGGGTGGGTGGCTACGCCTCCGCCCGGCTTGGCATGGAAGCGGAAAAAGTCAGTGGCGGCTTCGAGCGAGGCGCAGAGAAGGCAGGCTCGACCCACGAGCGCGGCGCAGATCGCATCCGAAGGGAAGGTCAGCGATTGCCAACGGATGGCAATGGGATGTCTGGCTGACGAGTGCTATCGCACGTAGCGTTTAGAGTCTCAACGAGAAATAACCTGACGGCACTCTCGGAGGTGTGAGGTGGATGGAAAAACCGTTTCCCTAGATGCAGCAAGGCGCCGGGCGTCGACTGGCGTAAACAGCGGGCTAGCAGTGATCTTGACCGTACCGTTGATCGGTATGTTGTTGGGTGCTGTTCTGGTGATCCAGATGGTCGTGAGAGCTCTTTTGGTCAGTGGCCAGCGCCTGAAGGACTTCGCTCTCTTGAGTTTCGTCACGGTGATCGGCTTTGTTGGAATGGTTGCAGCTCTGTTCTCATTCGCTGGGCCGCGGTGGGGTGTCGCTCTGGCATTTCTGGGGGATTTGGTGCTGAACCTGTGGATAGTGCATTACGCACTCAACAAAAAGCTCGTCCATCTTTGGGCCACGCCCACGAATTGATGGTGGGTATCCCGTTAGGCTTCTTCTGACAAGCAAAAAAATGGCCCGCATCAAGTGCGGGCCGGTTAAATGAATCTCATTGAGCAGTTACTCCGCAGTCGTCAGGACCTTCGGGTGGGCCTTGGCGCCTTTGAAAAGGCCACCACCAACCAGCAGGAAGAAGCCGCAGAAGGCCCAGAAGGCAACCGGGGCATGACCAAAGCTGTGATCCCAGTGAAGGCTCATCAGGAACGCGATGCCAAGCGGCACCAGCGCGATAGTCCACAATGCAAGCAGAGCACCACAAAGATGGCGGAACATGGTAAGTCCTCCTTGGCGGGTCGCCGAAGATTGTACAAGGTTCGTGTGGTTAACGGCGCGGGACCGTTGAGTTTGAGTGGCGAATGGGGCGATCAGGGTAGTCATGGTTTGTTCTCCTTTAGTTGGCGCTGGAAGCGATGCGACCAGGTCGCGGATGCTTTCAGACGCCTAACCGGCGGCCGAGGGGTGGGGCGACGTCAAGGGAAGCGGCCTTGGCCGCAGTACAGCCCCTGGCGCGGCCCGCAGCCGTAGGCGAGGACACGGGGGGATGTACGGCCCTTGACGGAATAGCCACAGCCTGAGGCATTGGGTGAGGGTGCCGCCCGCCTTGGCGGGTGGGAGAGGGAGTTCCAACCCTCTCCGGGAGTCGACGTCGCGAAGGTGCGCAGCACCGAAGGACAGAGGGCAGCGGCCCTGCGACGGGGCTCTGCCGACCATCGGTCAGATGGGCGCACGCACTCAATTGCTCTCTCACGGTCTGCAGCCTACGCAGCCAGCGCAAGGCGGCTGGCCAGCACGTCGCGGATCGCCCGTGTATCCTGGCGCCGCAGCGCAGCTGCTCGCGCTTGGGCGTCGTTGTATGCGGTCTTGGCTTCCTCGATCGACGCCGGCGTCCCCGTGGTGCGGATCTGCCAGTAGAGCCGGTAGAGCCGGCCGGCTTCCGCTTGCAGGCGCTCCTTGGCACGCTCGAAGTCGGCGCCGAAATTGGTGTCCTGTTCCCTGCTCATGGTCGTCAGTCTCCTCTCAGATGTAGTTGCTCAGGTTTTCCTGCATGTCCTCGTCCGCCGCATCCTCACTGGCATAGCCAGCGCCGCTGGCCAGCGGCACGCCGTCCTGCTCAATGGCCCAGGACCATTGGCCGCTCTCAGCCTGATAGACACGGCCCGCGGCCGGCGCTGGCCATTCCACGCGATCAAACCATTCTTCGGCGAGACGACGCTCATCGCTCCCGTTGCTTTTCACGGTCCCGTAGAGATCGTGCGCGAAAGCCGCAAGCACTTGCCCAGGCGTCAGTCCGTAGCCGCCTTTTAGCCAGTCACGGAACTCTATCGGCACCTGGATTGCAACCGTCACCGTCTCGGTCACTTCAATGAGCCCTGTCGTCGACATGCGGATCCCCTTGAGCAGATGTAGTGGTGGAAATACCGTAGTTGCAGGATACACACATTTGCGCTAATCTGCAACACAGTAGCGCCAATGGAGCCACCGAAATGTCTCAGCCAATCAAGCCCGAATCGTTCCGCGAGCTGGTCACGTCTGGCGCGGTGAAGTCCGCCACGATCTTAGGCCGGAAGGGCGGCTATGCCCTATTGGCCAGCATCGGCATGCAACAGCGACCGCTCGGCACCCGCAGTGGTGACGTGCGGATGTTCAGCACCGCCGACACCGCACTCAAGCTGCTGCGCGAGCTGGGTGTGTACCACGCGAATGTCGACGTGACGCAGTACGAAGCCGGTAGCCTGCGGCCGCCGCGGCCGGATACGGCGCAGAAGAACCGCGCAGCGAACGCGGCGCTAGAGCACGACAAATGGTTCCGCGCTCAGGTGCGCGAGGCGCGGGATGGTCTCAAGGATGGCACCGTGGAACTGGTTGATAGCGAAGCGATGTGGGGCCGCCTGCGGGCCAAAGCCCGCGAGCTGGACGCAGGCCAAGCCAGGCCCACCAGCAAGCAGCGCCGGAAGGCGTAGCCCGTGGCGATCGCGTACAGCGACAAAGCCGAATCCGACCTGCTGGATATTCTCGAATACGGCCACACGGCGTGGCCAGGCACCGCCGATGACTTCATGGTGCAGTTGCAACAGCGTATCGAGGCCACGCTGACCAGCCACCCCAGCGCCGGCCGCAAGGGGCGTGAACAAGGCACGCGCGAGTGGGTGCTGACTGGCACGCCCTACATCGTTGTGTACGTCCGTCGCACTGCCGGCGACATCGAGGTGTGGCGCGTGCTGCATGGCGCGCAGCAGTGGCCCGCAGCAGGGGTTGTAAGCCGGAACGGCCGATAATTCCGGCAAATCTCCTAACCGGCTGTTTCATGAAATTTCAGCTAGGAAGCGGGAGCCAACTCAACGCGTGCTCCGGACAGATCAAGGTAGCTCACGTCGCCCCTTCATGCCGTTCGGCAGTTCATCCTGTCCGGATCAGGCCATCAGCTGAGCGCTGGGCGCACCGCCGGCCGGCGCGGTACGGTAATCGGGCGGGTCACTGTCGACACTTTCCCTGCCATCCATGCACGCCAGCACCCAACGGATATGGCCCATCGTGACGCCTTCGTGGCCGAAGTGCTGCCTGACCTGATGCAGTTTGCTTCGTGCGAGCGCTTCCATGCCGTCTTCCTTCGCGACCGTGAGCAAGGCCTCGATGCTGACGGGAGACGCCGGTGTACCAGGCGTCAAAAGCTCGCGCACGGCTTCGTCATAGAAGCGCTTTTTCAGCCGGTATTTTCGGACTTCGATGTAGATCCGCCACACGAAAAAGATCACCGCGAAAGCGCCGACCTCCAATACCAGGAACTCTATGACGTCGTGGGCCGAAGGATTCATGGGTTCTGCTCGTACCTATGGTTGTAAGCCGGAGTCAAGGGTGCGCGGAGCAATAGCCTTTACAGGCAGCTTGTTGGGGCCTCCGTGCGCCTCACCGTATTTTCGTAGTCGGAGTTTCACCCCGCCACCACCCTCAAGCAACCTGCTGATGACCGTCGATCAAACCGGCACGACGACGCTTCGCGCGAAGCTTCCTCCCGGCCGCGGCCTGCAACTGATAGCGCGCCGCAAACTCCTCGGCCGACCGCTTCATTGCCGGGTAGTCAGTGATCTGCCCGTTCTGGTTGAAGATGCCGAACAGCTGCGCAACAACGAACATGCCCTGGGACATGCGAAGCTCCAGGGTCGCGCGCTGCGTTTCGGTGCCACGTACAGCGAAAATGCGGCTGCGACCATCGATGCACCACTCCGTGTAGTCCGCCACGCAGTGGTGCATCTCGTAACCTTCGACCGCCAGCTCCCACGCGGAGGTCAACGGGCTGAACGTGAAGCCGTCGATGTCGCACGCCGGAAGCGCAGACGTCCAGGTGATCGCGCGGGCCCGCTCCTCATCCTGTCGCATGGCCTCGATACGGATTCGG
>ADIG01001054.1_pt1 | contig 87150 bp, 83 predicted proteins | sample 268288 | NCBI WGS metagenome assembly ADIG01 (sample SAMN02954299, study PRJNA39533) | groundwater metagenome | biome: aquatic; feature: FW106 well; material: groundwater; isolation source: FW106 well in Area 3 of the Oak Ridge Field Research Center (FRC) near the... | place: USA: Oak Ridge, TN ...
CGGGCTCCTACAGAGATGGATGCGCGTCGCCCGCCAGCGGGCTCCTGCGGCGATGGACGCAGGGCGCGCCATCAGCCGATGGTTGCCAGCGCAGGCTGCAGCCGTGCCGGCACGCGATGCTCGGGTGACGGCTGCAGCCACGGCTCCAACGCCAGCCGTGAAGCATCCAGCTGCGGCAGGATCTCGCTGCGGAAGCGCGCAACCAGTGCATCCTCCTGCCATTCCGGCCGCTGGCTCAATGCGTACATCGCGGCGCGCGCCTCGGCACCCTCGCCCACGCATTCAAACGGCTTGTGGTCCTGGTATTCCAGCAAGGCATCGAAGCCGGGGGCCTGACTCTCATCGTCCAGCAGGTTGCGCCCGAAGATCGACAGCAGCCGCGGCTTGGGCAGGAACGGCGCCAGCGCGAGAAACACGAAGTGGCATTTCGGGCATTGTCCACACCAGCGGTCGGCCGGCTTCGGCCCGAGCAGCCTGAAGTTGCGGTTGCAACTGGAGAACGCGTCGAAGTACGGGGTCAGCCTGGCGAACGCACGGGTGATTGCCAGCTCCGAATACGGCCGCAGCAGCGAGCAATAATCCAGGTCGCTGGCGACGTGCGTGTGCAGCCAGTCGCCGAGCAATTGCTCGAAGGCGTAACCCTTGCTCCACTGGTGGTTCACCGGCTGGCCTTCGTACTCCAGCGTGGCGGCCGAGGCGGAACGTTCGTTGGCGAACGCGATCGAGTCGAAGCCGTACAGGATCGCCGCCACCGCGAGAATCGCCGAGTTCACCGCGGTCACCGGGATATGCCCGTTCCACGCACCGAGCCGGTTCATCTCGAACAGTGCCGGCGCCAGCTCGCGTTGAATGTTGAGCGTGGGCAGCCCGGTGCGCTCGGCACAGGCGGCAATCAGCGCGGACTTGCCCACCCACACCGCAGTCGCCTCGCCGTCGATGGCCTTGATCGCCTCCACCGCCACCAGCGAGTCCTTGCCGCCGCCAATGGGAACCAGGGTGCGCCTTGGAAGGTTCAATGCCGACGCGGCAGGCGGCGCCTGCGCGCCGCGCGCAAAGGCCACGCGATCATGCAGGTCCAGCCCGTTGCGATACGCAAACTCGGCCAGCCCATGCAGGTAGAGCGCTTCCAGCAGATCGGCGGTGGCATCATCCAGCGGGCCGTCGGTCAGCTCGATCCTCGGCGGCACGCCAGCCTTGTAGTAACTGACGCCGGCAGTCAGGTGCAGCAGCTTCAACGCCGCATCGAACGCTGCGCGCCGCTCGGCAGTAACCGCCGGCGCCTGTGGAAAGCGAATCGTCTCGATCAGCTCCGCGCCATCGTCGAACGCATACGCCAGCTCCGCCACGCCATCGGCGTAGCTCGCACGGGTGAAACGGAACACCTGGGTCAGGCGGGGTTGCATGGTCTGTGGCACATCATTCTCCAACCGGTTGCCCATTATCGCCATTCTTTCACCCGGACAAGCAGCCGGCTCACTCGATGATGATTTCCTCGGCCTCGTCACGCATGTTGTACGGGCTGGACATCACCTTGCCGTAGGCACCAGCCTGAGCGATCAGCACCACGTCGCCCTCCTGTGCCTCGGGCAGGCGGCGATCGCTGCCGAGCACGTCGCCGCTTTCGCAGATCGGGCCGACGATCTGGTACAGCGCGGTGGCCGGTTCATGCAGCCGGGTCAGGTTGACGATCTCGTGCCAGGCGTCATACAGCGCCGGGCGAAGCAGGCTGTTCATGCCGGTGTCGAGGCCGAGGTAGCGCAGCGCGCCCTTGCCCTTCTGCTGGGTTACTTTCGCCAGCAGCACGCCCGCGTCGGCAACCAGGTAACGACCCGGCTCCATCCACAACTGGTAGTGCGGATAGGCGGCCTTGACTTCGCGCAGCACGCGGTCGAGCCCGGGAATGTCCAGCCGCGCCTCGCCCGGATGCGAGGGCACGCCGAGCCCGCCGCCGATGTCAATGAAGCCGACGCTGCCGATGCGCTCGGCCAGGCTGGCCAGCTGAGCATGCACCTCGCCCCAATGCGCCGCATCGAGAATACCCGAGCCCAGGTGTGCATGCAGGCCGCGCACGATGACGCCATGTGCGTCGGCCAGACGCAAGAATGCATCCAGCTGCTCCAGCGGCAAGCCGAACTTGCTGCCGCTGCCGCCGGTGCGCACCTTTTCGTGGTGGCCGAGGCCGCGGCCCAGGTCCACTCGCAACACGATTTCGCGACCGCGGAACAGCTCGCCCCAGTGCTCCAGCGGATACAGTGCATCCAGTGATACCGTGGCGCGGGTGGTCAGCGCCCAGGCGTAATCCTCGCGCGGCGCGAAGTTCGGTGTGAACAGCAAGGGCGCCGACGCAGGCACATGCGCGATCACGAACTTCAGCTCGCCCGGCGACACGCACTCGAAGCCGAAACCCTCCCCGGACAGCACGCCGAGGATTGCCGGATGGGTATTGGCTTTCACTGCGTAATGCAGGCGGTCGACCGCAGCCAGCGACTTCAGCTCACGCGCCTGATGGCGCACGGAGGGCAGGTGATAGACATAGCGCGGGGTGGCTTCGGTGCCGATCGCCAGCAGGCGCGCGCGCGCTGTCTCGTACCACCAGGCGGCTGCCGCGTTGGGCCGTTCGCCGCTGCCGTACAAGGCCTGCCAGCTGGCACCGAACAGCGCGCTGTCGTCGGTGCGCAGGGCGCCGGCGCTGATCAGCAGGTCATGCAGATGCGGCAACAACGCATCGACCACTTCCTCATCCACCACGAAGGTGAGGTTCAAATTGTTCGACGACTGCGAAATCATGTGCACGCGCAACTGGCCGAACTCGGCCAGTACGCCGGACAAGGTATGCAGCAACGAGCGCATGCCGCGTCCGACCAGGGTGATCGCCGCACACGGCGCGATCACCTTGACCCGACATACCTTGGCCAGATCGGTAGCCAGCGCGGCAATCGCGTCGGAGTCGAGCAGGTTTTGGGTGGGGTCGAGCGATACTGTCACGTTGGTCTCGGCCGAACCGATCAGGTCCACCGACAGCCCATGCGTCTTGAAATGCGCAAACACATCGGCGAGAAAGCCCACCTGTTGCCACATGCCGACCGATTCCATCGACACCAGGGTGATCCCCTTGCGTGCGCTGATCGCCTTGACACTGGGGGCGTGCGCGCGCACCTCGGGACCGATCACGGTGCCTTCGAGCTCGGGCCGGTTGGTGTCCTTGATCAACAGCGGCACACGCGGCTCGCGCAATGGCGACAGACAGCGCGGGTGCAGCACCTTGGCGCCAGTTGAGGCGATTTCCTGGGCCTCCTCGTAATCCAGCCGTTGCAGCAAACGCGCGCCCGGCACCTGCCGCGGATTGGCGGTGAACATGCCGGCGACGTCGGTCCAGATCTCCACCCGCGCGGCCTTCAGCAGCGCACCAAAATACGCCGCCGAGGTATCCGAGCCACCGCGACCGAGCAGCACGGTGCGGCCCTGGCTCTCGCGGGCGATGAAACCTTGCGTGATGAACACCTCGCCCAGTGCGCCCAGGCGTGCGTGCAACGCCGGATCGGGCCGTGTCTCGACCATCGCCGACAGCAGCCGGGTGCGCTCATTCTGATTCGGCAAGGCCACCGCCGCGAGGCAGTCGCGCGCGTCAAGCCATTGCGTGGGCAAACCGCTATGGCTGAGGAAGGCCGCACCGAGCGCGCTCGACAACAGTTCGCCGTGGGCCTGCACTTCGGCCTTCCAGGCCAGCTCGCCGTGAGCTGCCGCGCCCTCCCCCGCCAGGCGAACCAGGTCGCCGAGTCGATCATTGAAGGTATTCGGCAACGCCAGATGCATGTGCTCGAGCAGCTCGTAATGGCGTTGTGCGATGGCGTTCGCCGCGTCGTGGCGCGCGGCACCATCGGCATGCCGGCACAACTGCTTGAGCGCATCGGTAATGCCGGACAGGGCGGAGACCACCACCAGCACGCGGGCGCCCTCGGCACGGCGGCTGGCGACCAGCTCGCGGATGTTCTGCCAGCGCGGCAAGGTGGCGACACTGGTGCCGCCGAACTTCATCACGATCCAGGGGGCGTCTGCGGGCAAGGGCGCGGAGGTTGGCGAGGTCACGGGCATCCAGTGCGATCAAAAGGCGTCCCTCCAGTGTTGCGCTGCGCCAAAACAAATGCAACGCCTTTCACAAAATTGACCTTTGGCCGTTTAGACTTCCAATTGAACAACGAATTGCCTGTAACGCACAATTATTCCCTCTCCCGCCTGGGGAGAGGGTTGGGGTGAAGAGACACCCCATCCCAAACCCCGAACCTCGTAGGGCGGGCACTGCCCGCCGCTCCTGTGCGGCCCTGTGTACAAAAAGCCGGCGGGCAGGGCCCGCCCTATGGCGCGGCAAGTCCGCCTGGAGCCTGCTCAGGTGTGCCTTGTCGACAACGGCCCGCTCTGGATCCTCTGCCACCTTGCAGCGGTTGCCGGATTGCGCCACCTTCGGCGACTGGCTGGCCTGTGCGGTCGGTGTGGCCACGCTGTTCTGCTATTGCCGCCACGCGCTTCCGCGTGCCGGGCCGCCATTGTTCTTGACATTGTCGCCTGGCCTGGCGGTGACAACCATGCGCGACAATCCGCGCAACGCCGGCATCGGCCTGCCGCTCCTGCTCGCCAGGGTGCCGGGGTACTTGTTCTCGCGATGGCTGTTCAGCCGTGCACGTCCCACGCCGGGGCCGGCAATGCCACAATGGCCAGATTGACTCCGCGGAGATGATGGATGGCGCAAGTGCAAGCCCAGATCCTGCCGACCAGCCAGGCCGGCAACATCGTGCCTGAGCCCGTGCGCGAAGGCATCGATCTGCACATCAACGGCGAGCACTATCGGCACACCGGGGATCCGCAGATGCCGCTGCTGTGGTACCTGCGCGACATGCTGCGCCTGACCGGCACCAAGTACGCCGGCGCGCATGGCGAGAACGGCGCGGACCTGGTGCTGGTGGCGGACAAGGCGGTTTCCGCGATCACGCTTTCGATGAGCTCGCTGGCCGACAAGTCGGTGACCACGGTGGAGGGCCTGGCCGCCAATGACGGCACCCTGCATCCGCTGCAGCAGGCCTTCATCGACGAGGACGCGATCGGCTGCGGCTACTGCACGCCGGGCTGGCTGATTTCCGGCGTGGCCCTGCTCCGGCGCAAGAAAAAGCCCGGCGACGACGATATCGATCAGCTGCCGAACCGGTGCCGCTGCGGCTGCCAGACGCGGGTACGCCGCGCGATCATGCGCGTTGCCGCCGACAAGGCGGGCCAGCCATGAGCGCAGGCAAGACACGCGATGCGATCCGGCTCGATCGCCGCCGCTTCTTGCAGGTCATGGCCGGCGCCGCCGGCGCGCTGGTGGTAGGCATCCGCGCGGCCGACGCCGCCGACGCGCCGCTGCCACCAGCCCTGCTGGGCGACAATTTTCACGACCTCGGCGCTTATGTCCGCATCGACGGCGACGGCAATGTGCTGATCGGCGCCCGCGATCCGGATACCGGCACCGGCGTGGCCACCTCGCTGCCACGCATCATCGCCGAAGAACTCGACGCCGACTGGAACCGGGTCAGCGTGATCGCCCTAGGCCTGGGCGTCGGCAACGACAATGGCCAGCCGCGCTGGACCTACGGCCGCCAAGTCGGCGGCACCGGGGGCTCGATCCCCGCGGCATGGCGGGATCTGCGTCAGGTCGGCGCACTGGCCCGCTGGTTGTTGATGCAGGCCGCAGCACGCCGGTTGGGTGTCTCGGCCAATCGGTTGCGCTGCGATTCCGGCACGGTGATCGCACCGGATGGACGTCGGGTCACCTACGGCAGCCTCGCCGCGGACGCCAGCCAGGTTGCACTCCCCGCACGCGCGCCAGCGGTCAAGATCGCCGCAAGCTACCAATTGGTTGGTTTTCCGGCAGGCGATGTCGACGCCCACGATATCGTCACCGGCCAGGCGCGCTACGCGCTCGACCAGCATCTCGGCGATGCCCTGGTGGCCGTGCTGGTGCACTGCCCGTGGCCCGATGGCACGCTCGCGCGCATCGACACCAGCGCGGCGCTCGCAGTCAAGGACGTGGTCAAGGTCGTGCAACTCAAACCCGAACCGGAGCAGCCGTGGGGCAGCACGGTCATCGCGCCAGCAGTCGCCGTGCTGGCGAAGAACACCTGGGCGGCACTGCAGGGGCGCACGCAACTCAAGCTGGAATGGAAACCCGGCGCCAGTCAGGACGAAAGCAGCACCGCGCTGGAGCAGCAGTCACTCGCCACGCTGGGCAGCCACGCCGCGCCCACCACCCGCGTGCGCGACGACGGCGACTTCGATGCGGCCAGCAAGCAAGCCGCGCGCCGGTTCGAGGCCACCTATTTCCAGCCGTGGCTTGCGCATGCCAGCGCCGAACCGATGAATTGCCTGGTACGCCTGGACAAGGATCGCGCCCGCCTCGTCGTGCCGACCCAGGCGCCGCAAAAAGCCTGGGCCGTGGTGCAGCGGCTGACCGGCCTCGCCCCCGACCAGATCGACATCCGCGTGCCGCGTGTCGGTGGCGGCTACGGCCGCCGGCTCGATCACGACTTCGTTGCCGAAGCGGTGATGCTGGCCCAGGCCGTCGACGTACCGGTGCGCCTGTTGTGGACGCGTGAGCAGGATTTCAGCCACGATTATTACCGCTCCGGCTGCGTGCACCAGCTCAACGCCATCGTCGATCGCAAACGCCGGCTCACCGGCTGGCATCAGCGCATGGCGAGCGCCTCGGCGCTGGCCCATCGCGGCGGGTCCGAGGATCACCTGTGGAGCTCCGAACTGCGCGCCGACCAAATTCCCGCAGGACTCGTGCCGAACTATCGCAGCGACTGGTACGCGCAACAGTCGGCACAACCGCGCGGCCCGTTTCGCGGCATGCCGCATCTCAGCAATGCGTTCGCGGTCGAAAGTTTCATCGACGAGATCGCCCACCAGATGCGCGAGGACCCGCTGAAAACGCGGCTGCGCATCCTCGGCGAGCCACGCCAGCTGCCGTTGGGCAACGGCGTGACGCTGGACATCGGCCGGCTGCGCAATGTGTTGCAACTGGTTGCTGATCGCATCGGATGGAAGAACTGGTTGCGCAGTGTCAACGGCCTCGGCATCGCCTGCTGGCATGTCGACGGCGCCTATGTGGCACACGCCATCGAAACGGCGATGCAGGGCGAGAAACTCACCATCCAGCGCGTCGTCTGCGCCGTTGACGTCGGCCGCGTGATCAACCCGCTGGGGCTGCATGGCCAGGTCGTCGGCGCCACCCTCGACGCGCTGTCCACCGCGCTGGACCCGGCGATCACCTTCAAGAACGGCCAGATCCAGCAGCACAGCTACAAGGACTACCCGCTGGCCAGCATGGCGCAGTTGCCCAACGACGTCGAAGTCATCACCGTGCCCGGCGACCGCACACCCACCGGCGCCAGCTTCCTGGCCATGCCCACCGCCGCCCCCGCGCTCGCCAACGCCGTGTTCCGTGTCAGCGCCGTGCGCGTGCGTCGGTTGCCGCTGATGAAGGAACTGCTGCGCATGCTGTGAGCCCTGCTCACTGGAACTGATCGCTCGCCGGCACCCATGAGCTGGACGACGAGGCGGGCGCATGGATCGGCCGGGCTGGTAGTGAGTCGGTCTCACAGCCTGGCGGCAGGGGGCCGCCGGCGACACGGGCGGCGGCACATTCGGCGCTGTTGTCGAACCTGAGCATCGGGGTGGGTGCCGGCGCCGCCGCGCGGCTGGCCGCAGGCATCGGCGCCAGTGGCTTGGCGGGCGCCAGGTTCAGCTGCTCGTAGACCCTGGCGGAGACCGGCGCCGCAGGCGAGTCGGGATTGGTGCAGCCGAACAATGCGATCGGCAGCAGTGGCTTGACGGCGCACTCGACGCGCACGCCACGCGGCAGATGGAAGATGTGCTCGACGGTAGTTTTTTCCACCGCGTGGCGCAGCGCCGTGTCGATCGAGCTTTCGCCCTCGGGGGTCCAGTTCTTGTCGAAGCGGGTCGGCTGGTAGCCAATGTTCGGTGCGCCGTGACGCATGATCTCGGTATCGCCGTGCGGTTTCAGTTGTACGTAATCGCCGAGGGCGCCGTGCGGCTCGCCCTGCCTCGCCCCAGGCTGCTCGCCGCCGCTTTTGCCCGCGCCTTGCAGCTTGACTTGCTTGTCGGCGGATTTGCCAGCACCTGGTGACGCTGGCGCTGTGCCGGTGCTGGTGGGTGCGGTCGTCGGTGGCGCCGTGGCGACCCCGGCAGGCTCGCCCACGGTCGCGTCGTCACGGCCCTGCGCAATGGCATCCGGTGCGCGACTCACGTCGCTGGCAGGGTCGACCACGCTGGTCGCCGCATTGTTCGGAGTCGGTGCCGCGGCTTCGACGCCGGCCGGCGTAGGCGCGGGTTTCGGCTCGCTGGCCGTACTCGGCATCGCTGCTGGCGTGGCGACATTCGCAATCGTGGTGGGCACGCTGAGGGACGGCCGCAGGAGGGGTGGCGGCGGCGCGGCCATCGGCTTGGGCGTAGGTGCGCGCGACGGCCGGCCCTGCGCGATCAGCGCCGGTGCGGGCACCGGTGGCGACGCGCTGGCCACAGCCGCCTCAATGTTCGCGCGCGGTTCGGTGCGTGGCGCGGACGTGCTGCGCCGTCCCTGGTGGCGCGGACCACGCTCTCTGGGCGGGGTGCCGCGCACCGGCGGCGGTGGCGGCGGCTCGGACGGTTCGATCAGGCGCACCTGCAGCGCCAGCTCCGGCGGAGGTGGCGGCAGCGTGGGCTTAAACGCGGGGCCCAGCACGAAGCCGAACAGGAAGAATAGATGCACCGCGAGCGTGCCCGCCATCGCCAGCACGCGCCGGCCGCGTTCGTGTGGCTGCGAACGTGCGTGCTGCTGGTAAACCCGGCCGCGGGTGGCCGCGGCCAGCGGCGAGTCCGGCACGATCCGCGCGGGGTCGGCGGCACGACCTGCGGGGGCGGAATCCGGCGGCGGCAAGGGCATGCGGCCAGTGTAACGGGCACGCATGGGCTTGCGTCGAGCATGGCCCAGAGCGGCTAGGAGCCCTTCGCGCCACGTTCGCGCAGCCCGGCGTCGACCGCGCGCTCACGCGTGTCCACCGGGCAACCGTAGGCCAGTGGCTTGCCGGCACGATACATCGCGATGCACGCCTGCACACTGGGCGGCTTGGGCGCGTGCACACGGTCGTCGAGCGATTGCGCCGGTGCCATGTTGAGGCGCTCATCGCCATCCTTGGCCGATGGTGGCGGTGGAGGGTCGCCGCCGCAGCCACCGGCAAGCATGGCCAGCGAGATGGCGCAATGGATACGCATGCCGCCAGGCAGATGGATGGTTTTATGCACGGTGGTCTTGTCCACCAGTTTCTGCAGGGCCCTGTCGATGGCATCGTCGCCCCGATCCCAGTCTTTCTCCAAGCGCGTGGCGCGATATGTGACCGGACTGTCGTGCTGCATGATCTGCGTATCGCCCTGCGGCATGCGCTGCACATAGCCGGGCATCGGCGCGCTGGCGGCGGTCGCCGGCAGCAGCGGCTGGCCGTACTCGTCAAACAGCCTGGGCGCAGGCGCGGGTGGCGTTTGCACCACCAGCGCGTTCTTCGCGGGTGGCGCGGGCTGTTGCCGCGGTCGCGGTGCAGGCGGTGGCGGTGGCGCAAGTGGTGGTGGCGGGGCGTACGCAGCGCGCGTGCTGTTGCTGATCAGACGCACCTGCATGATCTCCTCCGGCACGGCCGCCTGCGGCGCAGAGGCGGCCGGCCGCATCGCATGCCACGTCAGCAGCGCGAACAAGCCGTGCAACAGCAGCGCCAGGACCCACGCCAGTCGCCGCTGTGCCGGCTCGACCGGCGACTCATGCCAGTGCCGTTGCGCCCGCGCGATTCGGAGCGCCCCATCGAGCACGGCCAGCCCGTGACACGGACTCGCGGGGGGCACGCGCTGACTCGACGATGACCGAAGCGGCTGGGAATGTGGCGCGGGGGCGATGATGATGCCTCGAGGGGGAGCGAAAGATGGTCGCAGGATGCCGGATGGGGGTTGAACCTCGCTCGACCATGCAGTCAGCCGCCACGGCTCCCTGAACAAGCAAAGACCGCGGGCTCGACCGCCCGGTTCCCCGCAGTGCAGCTTGACCACGCCGGCACTTGGCACAAGGCTAGCAACGGGTCGGACTTTGGTTGGCCGGGTTGCGAATCCGTCTGTGCGGTCCATCCACCGCCGATTCTTTGGCCCATGGAACCACCATGACGGCCCGCCACTATCAGCCGCCAACGCGCGACCTCATGCGGCGCCGTTCATGCCACGAGGCCACGCCCTGCATCGAGGAGGGTCGCATCGTGCCATACACCACGGAAAGCATCCGCAACATCGCGCTCGCCGGTCACGCCGGCGCCGGCAAGACCACACTGTTCGAGGCGCTGCTGCATGCCGGCGGGGCGATCCAAAGCATGGGCACGGTCGAGCACGGCAACACCGTTTCCGATACCGACGAGCAGGAAAAGGCGCGCGCACATTCGATCGACACCTGCGTGGCGCAGATCGAGCATGGCGACTGCCGCCTCAACCTGATCGACACCGCCGGCTACAGCGATTTCCGCGGCGCCACGTTGGCCGCGCTGGCGGCGGTGGAAACCGTGGCGATCGTGGTGAACGCCATCAACGGTATCGAACACAGCACGCGCCGGATGATGATGCATGCGCGCGAACGCGGTTTGGCGCGCATGCTGGTGATCAACAAGATCGACTTCGACGGTGCCAACCTCGCGGGCCTGGTCGACGCACTGCGCGAGGAGTTCGGTAGCGAGTGCCTGCCGGTAAACCTGCCTGGCAATCGCGGCAACCGCGTGCTGGACTGCTTCTTCCAGCATGAAGGCAGCACCGATTTTTCCTCGCTGGCCGAGGCGCACCAGCAGATCCTCGATCAGGTGGTAGAGATCAACGAGGCGGTGATGGGCCGCTACCTCGACCAGGGCGAGGACGCGCTGAGCCCGCAGCAGTTGCACGACGCCTTCGAGCAATGCCTGCGCGAGGGACATCTGGTGCCGATCTGCTTCGTCAGCGCACGCACCGGCGCCGGCGTGAAGGAACTGCTCGACGTCGGCGCCCGGCTGTTGCCGAACCCCGCCGAAGGCAACCCGCCGCCGTTCAAGCGCGGCGACGGCACGCCGCTGCATGTGGCCAACGACCCTGCCGCCCATGTGATCGCCGACGTGTTCAAGATCGTCAACGACCCGTTCGTGGGCAAGCTCAGTGTGTTCCGCGTCTGGCAAGGCACGGTCCAGCGCGACAGCGAGTTGCTGATCGACGACAGCCGCAAACCGTTCAAGGTCGGCCATCTGTTCCGCCTGCACGGCAAGAACCGGGTGGAGATCGACGCGGCGATCCCGGGCGATCTGGCCGCGGTGGCCAAGGTCGAGGACATCCACTTCGACGCGGTGTTGCACGACTCGCACGACGAGGACCGGATCACGCTGGCACCGCTGAAGTTTCCCACGCCGATGTACGGCCTGGCGCTGGTACCGAAACACAAGGGCCAGGAGCAGAAGCTCTCCAACGCGCTGGCGCGGCTGGCCGAGGAAGACCCCTGCTTTCGCGTCGAACACCACAAGGAGCTCAACGAGACGGTGGTGCGCGGCTTGTCCGACCTGCACCTGAAAGTGATGCTGGAACGCATGCGCGAGCGTTACGGGGTGGAGGTGGAAACCCGCCCGCCGCGCATCGCCTACCGCGAAACGATTGCCGCCCATGCCGAAGGCCACCATCGGCACAAGAAGCAGACCGGCGGCGCCGGCCAGTTCGGCGAGGTGTTCCTGCGCATTGAACCGCTCGACCGTGGCGCCGGTTTCGAGTTCGTCGACGCAATCAAGGGCGGCGTGATCCCCGGCCAGTTCCTGCCGGCGATCGAGAAAGGCGTGCGCCAGGCGATGGAGCACGGCGCGGTGGCGGGGTACCCGCTGCAGGACCTGCGCGTTACCGTCTACGACGGCAAATACCACGCAGTCGATTCGAAGGAGGTCGCCTTTATCAGTGCCGGCAAGAAGGCGTTCCTCGACGCGGTGGTCAAGGCGAGCCCGACCGTGCTCGAGCCGATCGTCAATGTCGAGGTGGCGATTCCCGAGCACAACGTGGGCGACGTCACCGGCAGCCTCGCCGGCAAGCGCGCGCGCATCCTGGGCACCGATACGCAGCGCGGCGGCGAACTGGTGATCAAGGCGCAGGCGCCGCTGGCCGAACTGATCGACTACCCCACCGAACTCAAATCGATGACCGGCGGCCGCGGCCGCTACAGCCTCGACCTCAGCCACTACGAGGCGGTGCCGCCGCACGTGCAGAAGCAGCTGAGCGAAGCGTGGAAGCCGCGGCTGGAGGAAGATTGAGCCTTGAACGGCCCCGGAAGTGGTCAAGCCACTGGCCACACACCATTCATTGCTGGAGAGCTGGATCAACGCGGCGCGCCGCTGCTCAATGTCTTTGGCGGAAAGCTGACCACTTACCGCAAACTCGCTGAGCAGGCCATGGCACAACTGATGCCGCTACTGCCGCCAATGTTGCGAGCGTGGACCGCCAAGGGACACCCGCTACCGGCGGTGAGCGCGCCGACCTTGAAGCCGTGCAGCGCGAACTGCAGTCAGCGCGCCCGTAGCTGCCCGTGCATGGCGTAGGGCGGGCACGGGCAGCTGGCCCTGCCCAGATCGTCATGACGAAGAGCGGCGGACGGTGCCCGCCCTACGCGGCGGAAGAAAACGTGCCTCCTGATTCCCCACATGTAGCATCCTCAATTTCACGAACCCTCAGCAGATAGGTAATCGGGACGCTCCTTGTCACGAACGCCTGGCGACGCTCTCACTACGGCGTTCGATATTTTCCCAACCTCTGAGTGTTCCCTGGCGACAGCTGATCTTGACGAGAGCAGACCCATGAACAAGAAGTACATCCTGGCGATCGACCAGGGAACGACCAGCTCGCGCGCCATGCTGTTCACTCACGAGGGACAGGTCGCCGGTGTGGCACAACGCGAGTTTGGACAGATATTTCCCCAGCCTGGCTGGGTCGAACACAACCCCCGCGAAATCATGACCAGTGTGCTGACCACCATCACCGAGGTCATGAACAACACACAGGTCGATGCCAGTGAGATCGCCGGCATCGGCATCACCAACCAGCGCGAAACTACCGTGGTCTGGGACAAGGCCAGCGGCCAGCCCATCTACAACGCGATCGTGTGGCAGTCGCGTCAAACCCGGGAGATCTGCGACCGCCTCAAGGCCGCCGGCTATGAAGACATGGTGCGGTCCAGAACCGGCCTGCTGATCGATGCCTACTTCTCCGGCACCAAGGTGTCGTGGATTCTCGATCATGTCGAGGGGGCTCGTGAGCGCGCCACCCGGGGCGAGCTTCTGTTCGGCACGATCGACAGCTGGCTGATCTGGAACCTCACCGGCGGCAAGGCCCACGTCACCGACTACACCAATGCCTCGCGCACGCTGATGTACAACATCCACGAACTGCGCTGGGACGATGAATTGCTGGCCATGTTGAATGTGCCCAGGACGATGTTGCCGGAAGTGCGCTCGTCCAGCGAAATCTATGGCCATACGACACCACAAAATTTCTTCGGCCAGCAAGTGCCCATTGCCGGTGTAGCCGGCGACCAGCAGGCCGCGTTGTTCGGCCAGGCCTGCTTCGAGCCCGGCATGGCCAAGAATACCTACGGTACCGGATGCTTCATGCTGATGAATACCGGCGACAAGGCCGTGGCGTCGAAGAACGGCTTGCTGACAACCATCGCCTGGGGCCTGGATGGCAAGGTCGAGTACGCGCTGGAAGGGGCTACCTTCGTCGCCGGATCCGTCGTTCAATGGCTGCGTGACGGCCTGCGCATGCTCGGGAAAGCCAGCGATTCGGAAGCCTACGCCGAACGTGCCGGAAACAACGGCGGCGTCTACATCGTTCCCGCCTTTGTCGGCCTGGGCGCGCCCTATTGGCGCAGCGACGTACGCGGTGCGATTTTCGGGCTGTCCCGTGGCACCAGCAAGGAACACTTCATACGCGCGGCAGTCGAGTCGATGGCGTACCAGACACGCGACGTGCTCTCAGCCATGCAGGCCGATGCCGACATCGAGCTGAAGGAACTGCGAACCGACGGCGGGGCGATCGCCAACAACTTCCTGGCGCAATTCCAGAGCGATATCCTGAACGTACCGCTGCTGCGCCCGCAGGTTGCCGAAACCACGGCCTTGGGCGCCGCCTATCTCGCCGGCCTGGCCACCGGCTTCTGGACCAGCCGCGAGGAGATCGCCGGCCAATGGGCGGTTGACCGGCGCTTCACCCCCTCGATGCCCGAGGACAGGCGCAATGCCTTGTACGACGGCTGGAAGCAGGCCGTGCAGGCCACGATGGGCTACCGGGTCTGATACCTCGTCGTCATGCACCTGAACGACCGCAACGGCCCCCCGCTCGATCAGAAAGCCGGACTGGGAACCTTGCTGGAAACCCAGGAAACATACGGTGCCGGCCACGGCACGCGGCTGAGCTTTTGAGGTGCAGAAGTTCCGCCCGGGTCAGCAATGGAAAGCTGTATCCGGGCATCGAACCTTGCCGCGCCCGGCCTGACTGTTCAGCGCTTGGGCTTGAGTAGCGTACCGGTGCATTGCGGCGAACCGCAGCGGCAAATCCACAGCTTCTTCAGTCGGGTGGTATGCGGTACTTCGAGCACGATGCCGTAGTCGTAGGTCAGCTCCTCACCCGGTTTGATCGCGCGGATCGCCTCGATCATCACCTTGTCCCGGCGCCGGTCGCCGCCGGCACTTTCCTCGACCACGGCGCGGCAGTTCGGCGTGCAACCGTGGTTGATCCAGCGCGCGCTGTTGCCTTGCTGGTTGGCGTCGATGACGTAGTCGTCGTTGAGCGTGAACAGGAAGGTATGCCCGGTCTCGCCGCCGTCGCCGTAGAGTTCATCCGCCTCGGCCTGGATGAGCAACTTGCCCTTGTATTGAATGATGTGCTCGCCGCGCGCGATCGCGCTGATTGCAAACACGCCGTTGCCGTGGATGGGCGAGCGGCGGGTGATGAAGCGGCGTGGCCGTGAAACCTGGGTCATGGACAAATCTGCTGGCATGGCGGGAAGGACGCCGATGATGCCGATTGCCGCGCAGAATGGAAACCATCGCTCACGACGGCAAGCGGAGCCCCATTCCCTGCTAACATTCAAACACTCGTTTAAGGTGAGCCCATGAAACGACTGCTATGCGGATGGTTTGTGATTCTGCTCGGGGCCGGCCTGGTCGCCTGCGGACCGGCGAAGGAGAGCGTGTATCCGCCCACGCTGAGCATCCAGCAGCTGACCGTGCTGTCAAATGGCCAGTGGCGAGTAACCCTGCGCATCCAGAACAACAGCTACGGCGAAATGGATTTCAAGTCGCTGGAGGGCCAGCTGCAGATCGGCGTACTGACACCCATTCGCCTGCACAAGACCTTCGAGCGTGACATCCCGGAACTGGCCGGTGACGTGGTGTTGCTCGACGTGTTGCCGACCAACCCGATGCTGCAGGCCCTGCAGGCGGTTGCCGGCAAGGGCAGCGCCGGCTCGGTGACCTATCACATCAAGGGCGCCATCCACGCCAAACCGGAACAGGAAAAGCACGCCCGCGACTTCGACTTCGAAGGCAACGGATGGATCTCTCCGGTACCTGGCATCCCCAACACCTGGCGCTGAACCCGCGCCAGACGACGACTCCCCCAAGGAACCCTCATGACTGCTTACAAGGCTCCCCTCGACGACCTCCGTTTTGCCCTGTTTGATGTACTGGGCGCCGAACCTACCCTGACTTCGCTGCAAGGCGGCGAAGGGCACAGCCGCGACCTGCTGGATGCAGTGCTGGAGGAGGCCGGTCGGCTCAGCGAGCAACTGCTGGCGCCGACCAACGCACCCGCCGATGCGGAAGGCTGCCACTTCGACAAGGCGACCCGGACGGTGACCACGCCGAAGGGTTTCAAGGAGGCGTTTCGCCAGTTCGCCGAAGGCGGCTGGACCAGCCTCACCAACCCGGAAGCCTACGGCGGCCAGGCGCTGCCCGGCGTACTGGGCACCGCCACCACCGAGATATTCCAGTCCGGCAACCTGGCCTGGAGCCTGTACCCGCTGCTGTCCGAGGGCGCCACCCACGCGCTGGAGCAGCATGGCGAGGAGTGGCAGCGCGAGCGCTACATGAAGCCGATCGTGGCAGGTCGCTGGACCGGCACGATGTGCCTGACCGAACCGCAAGCGGGCTCCGACCTGGGCTTGCTCAAGACCCGCGCCGAACCCGGCGACCAGGACGCCGACGGCCATCCGGTCTACCGCCTTACCGGCACCAAGATCTTCATCAGCGCTGGCGAACACGACCTCACCGAGAACATCGTGCACCTGGTGTTGGCGCGCCTGCCCGACGCCCCCGAAGGCAGCCGCGGCATCTCGATGTTCATCGTGCCCAAGTTCAAGCTCAATGCCGACGGCACGTTGGGCAAGCGCAACACCGTGGCCGCCGGCGCGATCGAGCACAAGATGGGCATCCATGCCTGCTCCACCTGCGTGATGAACTTCGACGGTGCCGAGGGCTACCTGATCGGCAAGCCACACAAGGGCCTGATGGCGATGTTCACCATGATGAATGCCGCGCGGCTGTCGGTCGGCGTGCAGGGCCTGGCGCTGGCCGAGCGCGCGCTGCAGAACAGCCTCAACTATGCCCGCGAGCGGCTGCAGTCGCGTTCGCTGTCCGGCCCGAAGTTCCCCGACAAGCCGGCCGACAACCTGCTGGTGCAGCCGGACGTGCGCCGCATGCTGCTGACCCAGCGCGCGTTCGTCGAGGGCACGCGCGCGCTGGTGCTGTACACCGCGCTGCAGACCGACATCGAACATCGCGGCACCGATGAAGCGGCGCGCAAGAAGGCCGGCGAGCTGGTCGCGTTCCTGATTCCGATCGCCAAGGGCATGACCACCGAGCTGGCACAGGAATGCACCAAGGAGGCCTTGCAGATCTACGGTGGCCACGGCTACATCGCCGAAAACGGCATGGAGCAATTCGTCCGCGACGCGCGCATCATCACCTTGTACGAAGGCACCACCGGCATCCAGGCGGCCGACCTGCTCGGGCGCAAGATCCTGCAGTTGCAGGGCGTCGGGTTCAAGCACCTGCTGGAGGAGATCGGCGCATTCTGCCAGCAGCACGCCAAGACTGACTCGCTGCGCGCATTCATCGGCCCGCTGGCCGTGGCGACGCGCAACTGGAGCGAGCTCACCCTGGCGCTGGCGCAACGCGCGCAGGCCAACCCGGAGGAACTCGGCGCCGCCGCCACCGACTACCTGTACTACTCCGGCTACGTCACGCTGGCCTACCTGTGGGCGCGCAGCGTGCTCGCGGCGCAGACCGGCCAGCAGTCCGCTGCCTTCAGGCAGGCCAAGCGCGACACCGCGACATTCTATTTCGCGCGGATCCTGCCCCGTACCGGGATGCACCAGGCGGCGATCGAGGCCGGGGTGGCGAGCCTGCCCGCGCTCGACTGAGAAATCGTGCGCTGCGCATGCGCAAATACTGCTGCACCAGCGCGTCGTGGACAGCCGCGGACTGCATCAGCTCGCGGGCCAATGCCGCCTGCGCTGCAGCATGCCCGGCGCGTCCGGCGCAGCTCCTTACCTGCCGCGCAAACACCCTGATTGCGGTTAGGCTGGGCACTCTGATCGTCCCGGGGGCCCCCACCATGAAAGCACGCCGGCTTGCTGCCATTTTGTCGCCCGCAGTGTTCGCGCTGCTGCTCACGCTGAGCGGCCTGTCGCGCGCCGTCGAAGCGTCGCAGGCGAAGTATCCGGACTATCCCGGCGAGACCCCGGCGCAGTTCGTGCCGGCCACCGCCAGCCATGACTACATCCGGCGCGAAGTGATGATCCCGATGCGCGATGGCGTCAAGCTGCGCACCATCATCCTGATTCCCAAGGGAGCTCATGACGCCGGCATCCTGCTCACCCGCACGCCGTACGACGCCAACGCGCTGACCAGCCACCACATGAGCGGTCACCTCGGCCCGATGCTGCAAGGCTACGACAACGCCGCCGACATCATCGTCGAGGACGGCTATATCCGCGTGGTACAGGACGTGCGCGGCAAGTACGGCTCCGAGGGTGGCTACGTGATGAACCGCCCGCTGCACGGACCGCTCAATCCCACCCCGGTGGACGACTCCACCGATACCTACGACACGATCGACTGGTTGGTGAAACACGTACCCGAATCCAACGGCAAGGTCGGCACCATCGGCATCTCCTACGACGGCTTCGAACCGCTGATGGCGCTGGTCGACCCGCACCCGGCGCTCAAGGTAGCGGTGCCGATGAACCCGATGGTCGATGGCTGGATGGGCGACGACTGGTTCCACCATGGCGCCTTCCGCCAGCAGAACATGGCCTACATCTACGAGCAGACCGCGAGCCGCGGCAATACCATCAAGTGGTGGACGAACTATCACGACGACTACGACCTGTTCATGCATTACGGCTCGGCCGGCGCGCTGGCCCAGGCCTATGGCATGCAGCAGCTCCCTTTCTGGAACAAGCTGGTGGCGCATCCGGCCTACGACAGTTTCTGGCGCGAGCAGGCCGTGGACAAGCTGCTCGCCGCGCAGCCGCTGAAGGTACCGGTGATGCTGGTGCACAGCCTGTGGGACCAGGAGGATATATATGGCGCACTGGCCGTCTATCGCGCGCTCAAGCCGAAGGACAGCAGCGGCCACATGGTCAAGCTGGTGCTGGGCCCGTGGCATCACGGCCAGGAAATCGAGGACGGCAGCGCGCTCGGCGCGATCCGTTTCGGCAGCGACACCGCCAAGTATTTCCGCGAGCACATCCTGCGCCCGTTTCTCGCGCAGTACCTCAAGGATGGGGCGCCGAAGGCAAACCTGGCCCCGGTCACCGCGTTTCAGACCGGCACCAACCAATGGCAGCGACTGCCGCGCTGGCCGCTGGCCTGCGCGCACGGCTGCGCCACCAGCAGCCGCGCGCTGTATCTGGAAGCGAATCTCAAGCTCGGCTTCAGCGCGCCTGCCGCCGGGAGCAGCGCGTACGATGAGTATGTCTCCGATCCCGCCCACCCGGTGCCGTTCCGCGCCCGTCCGATCCAGCCGATCGGCTACGACAACGGTATGACGTGGCCGCAGTGGCTGGTCGATGATCAGCGCGAGGCCTCCGGGCGTACCGACGTGCTCAGCTACGTCTCCGCTGTGCTGACGGCGCCAGTCAGCATCGCCGGTGCACCCGAGGTGCACCTCGTCGCCTCGACCAGCGGCACCGACAGTGACTGGGTGGTCAAGCTGATCGATGTCTATCCCGATCAAGTCGCCGCACAGCCCGCGCTGGGCGGCTACCAGCTGGCGGTGGCGATGGACATCTTCCGCGGCCGCTACCGCGAAGGCTTCAGCGCAGCGAAACCGCTCGCCGCCAACCGGCCACTTCTCTACCGCTTCGCCCTGCCCGCGGCAAACCATGTGTTCGCACCCGGCCACCGCATCATGGTGCAGGTGCAGTCGAGCTGGTTCCCGCTGTACGACCGCAACCCGCAGACTTTTGTACCGAACATCTTCCTGGCGCAGCCGGCGGACTACCGCAAGGCCACCCAGCGGGTGTATCACGCACCGGGCGAGGCGAGCTTCATCGCGTTACCGGTGGTGGCCCACTGAGCAACCGCGGTTTCATGGCACACGAAAGTCCCGGTCATGGCGGCAACACGCCGCCGCGAGCAAGATGCGCTCGAACTCGCCAGCGGCAAGCCGGCGTCGACAGCAAGACCCACCCTCACTGGAGATGGCGATGAAATGGTTACTGGCATTCGTGGCAGGGTTCGTATCCACCCTGGTCTTCCATCAGGGCCTGCTTGAGTTGCTGCACCTGGCCGGCGCCTTCCCGCGTGCTGCCTGGAACCTGACGCCGGTGCCGCCGTGGAACGTGCCCGCCGTGATCTCGCTGGCCTTCTGGGGTGGGCTGTGGGGCATCGTGCTGTGGGCGCTGATCCGCCACCTGCGCGGCGGCAAGCGTTGGCTGTGGGGCGCGATCTGGGGCGCCTTGCTGCCGAGCATCGTGGCGCTGTTCGTGGTGTTCCCGCTCAAGGGCGGGCCGCTGGGCGGCGGCTTCGACCCGAGACTCATCGTCGGCGCGCTGTTGCTCAACGGCGTGTGGGGACTGGGCGTGGTGGCGCTGATGAAGTGGTACCGGCAAGGCTGAGCCATCCACGCCCCGATCGACACGACGAAGACCCATGGCGAACAAGCTCTGGATGGTCGGCCGCATAGCAATGATTGCGCTGGGATCGCTGCTCGCGTTCTGCTCGGGCGCGTGGGCGACGCTGGCGCTGTGGTACCGCTTGCCCGGCGGCAAGGTCACGCGCACGCTCGGCAGCGCGGCCTGGGTCGCCTTGGTACTGGCGCTGACCGCGCTGGCGCTCGATCGGCACAGCTGGTTGCCGCTGGGTGCGTACGCGGCAGCGTACGCAATGCTGTTGCTGTGGTGGGCCACCATCGCACCGTCCGGCCAGCGCGACTGGCGCGACGACGTGGCCCGCCTGTCGACCGGCACCGTGCATGGCGATCGCGTCCGGCTCGATAACGTGCGCAACTTCGACTGGCGCAGTGACACCGACTACGACATCCGCTGGGAAAACCGCAGCTACGACCTTGCCGGGCTGGTGAGTGCCGACGCGGTCGTGTCGCACTGGGGCAGCCGGGCGATCGCGCACGCGATGATTTCGTTCGGCTTCGCCGACGGTCGCCACCTGGTGTTCTCGGTGGAGGTGCGCAAGAGTCGCGAGCAGGAATATTCCTCGATCGGCGGCTTCTTCAAACAGTTCGAAACCATCCTGATCGCCGCCGACGAGAACGACATCATCCGCGTGCGCACCAACGTGCGCGGCGAGGACGACTACCTGTATCCACTGCGCCTGGACCCGCCGACCTTGCGCACGTTGTTCCTTTCCTATGTGCACGCGGCGAACCGGCTCGCGCTGAAACCGGCGTTCTACAACACCTTCACCTCGAACTGCACCACCCTCGTCTACCGCATGGCGCGCCAGATCGACGCCGGCCTGCCATGGGACGTGCGCCTGCTGCTGACCGGTTACCTGCCCGAATATCTGTACCGGGTGGGGGTAGTCGATCGCAGTGTGTCGGTCGATGTACTGCGCCGTCGCGGCCACATCAGCGACCATGCACGCGCGATCCGCCCGGGCCAGGACTTTTCGCAGGTGATCCGGCTGGGCCTGGATGGCGCATCCGAAGCGATGCGCTGAGCCACAGCCGCTTCGACTTCAGGCGCAAACGCGGTGGGCAGTTTCATTTCGCGCTGGATATTCGCCAGGCCCTGCGCCAGCACGACGTTGTCGGAAGGCTGCAGGTGGAGGCGGTGCGTAGTGGACACGATGGATGCCCCGGGATCGACGGCGGGCACTGGGCAGTCAGCGGCGGCGCGATACATGCCCTTGTGCCGCACCGGCCGGAATATGCGCGCGCCGCCGGTGCGGGACTTCCACTACGCCTGCGCAAGGTGTAGAAACGACCACGAAGTCACGCCAACCCTAACGCACCCATGACCGACTCGACCCTGCTGATTCGTCTGGCCGAAGACGACGACGATTTCATCCTCTCGCTGGTGCCGCGCCTCGTCGATTTCGACTTGCCGACATGGCGGCGCCGGCACGAGTGCATCGAAGGCATCCGCAACGACCTCCATCGCCACCTGGAGGACCAGCCGGCGAACAACTTCCTGTTCGTCGCCGAGGACGCCGATGGCGAGCGGGTCGGCTTCATCGAGCTGCAGAAGGCCCAGGATTTTTTCACCGGCCGCACCAATTGCCACATCAACAACGTCGTGGTCGTGCCGCGCCACGAAGGACGTGGTGTCGGCAAGGCACTGCTGGCGCACGCCGAGGACTGGGCGCGCGAACATCACTGCGCGTTGGTGACGCTGGCCGTGTTCCCCGGCAACGAGCGTGCTCGCGCACTGTACGAAACCAGCGGCTACGCGGCGGACCTGCTCAGGCTGACCAAGCCGGTGCGGTGAGTGTCCCGACAACGAACAGGGCGCCCGAAGGCGGCCCGTCGCGCCAACATGTCGCCCGCATAGCGGATCAATTCGTGGCCGTCGACGCCTGCGCCTCGGCCCGCTCGCGCGCATCCAGTCGCTGCGCCAGGCGATCGATGTTGTTCAAGGACAACATGTGGGCATACGCCCAGGCCAGCACGCCTTCGCGCAGCAGCTCGTGGGTGACCTTCTCGTCCAGCGCACGCAGCTTTTCCTCGCTGATCACGAACAGGCCGTTGAGCGTGATCCCGGGGCTCGACTCGTCACTACCCTTGCGCAACTGCACGTTGCGCGGCTCCAGCAGCTCATGCTTGACCAGCTGCCGCATGAACGACTTGGTGCGTTCGATGTTTTGCTGGAATTCGGACAGGAAACCCACCGCGTTGGTCAGCAGTTCGCTATCGGTGCCGTCTTCGTTGAACAGGCGCTGGCCATCGGTCGCGTTGAAACCCGCGTAGCCTTCGTCGAGGAACACCGTGAAGTCGCCACCTTCCTGGCCGGGCGGCTTCTCGCCCAGCACGAACGGATAGCGGCGCACGAACGCCGGGATATAGGTGTTCGACGCCCACTGCCCGGATTCATCGACGTACAGGTTCTCGTTCTGGCGCAGGCCAAGCAGTGCAATCGGGCCGGCGTTGGCGGCATCGGTGCCGGCAAACACGATCATCAGGTCACGCGCGGCCTGGCCGAACTCCGCACCGGTCAGCGGCACCGAATGGGTGTTCATCGCGAACTTCATGCTGGGTGCGCTCTTCAGTCGAAGATCCTTGTGTTCGGTTCGATTGAGCGGCACCGGGTGCTCGTAGAAAATGACTTCAGCCACGTTGATTACACCTCTGTCCCCCGCCATGCCGGGCCACTACCGCAGCGCCCCTGTCAAACCCGGCGTGGTTTTTTTGTTGACCTGTGATCATATCATCGGCACGTGGGCACGGCGGCGACTACCCCACCTGCGTATTGACGCAAAATTGGTCTATGCTGCCTGCAGGCAGGCATTTGGAAATGCCTGACGCTCTTTCGAAGCCACGGTTGAAGGACGATCTACATGTTGATGGACGTGCCAAAATCCGCCGATCTCCACGCGACCCGCGTATTGTCGCTGGACGCCGCCGGCCGCATCCTGGACTGGATCAGCTGGCAGGATGCCGTGTGCCTGTATGTCCGCGACGCAGTCGCCTGGACCCTGGGCGACCCTTGCCTGACCGTGCACGGCGGGCACAACCGGATACTGGGTAGCCAGAGCCTGCTGCATCTGCATCCGATCATCGCCAGCACCGGCCATTGCCGCGAGCACGCGATCGACCCGGCCCCGGCACTGACCAACACCGCGCTGTTCGCGCGCGACCGGCACATCTGCCTGTACTGCGGTGAACACTTCACCCGCACCGAGCTGACCCGCGATCACGTGCTACCGATTTCCTGGCAGGGCAAGGACGAGTGGGAGAACGTGGTCAGCGCCTGCCTCGCCTGCAACCTGAAAAAGAGCAACCGCACGCCGCAGCAGGCCAACATGCCACTGCTGGCGGTGCCCTACCGACCCAGCTGGGTGGAACACCTGATCCTGTCCAACCGCAACATCCTGGCCGACCAGATGGAGTTCCTGGTCAGCCGGCTGCCGCGCGACCGGCGACCGATCGCCGACTGAGCCTGCCACCGCCGGCCTGGCGCGAGATGGCCTCGGCGAATCGGCGAAACAGTTTGCGCATGGACATGGCTTGAACGCCCCGATTGGAATGGTTGCGAAGCGTCCTCGCCACGCCGTGGGTGCCGCGTGCAGGGTGGACCGCCCCGGCCCGTTCACATCACTGCCCTTGCTCCGCCCCGCCGCTGGGCCAACAATACGCAGATGAACGACCTCAGCCACTTCCCCCACTTGGCACCGATCGAGACACCGGCCGACCTGCGCCAGGTGCCCGACCACGAGTTGCCGCAAGTCGCCGATGACCTGCGTCAGTACCTGATCGAGGCGGTAGCCAGCTCCGGCGGCCACTTCGGCGCGGGCCTGGGCGTGGTCGAACTGACCGTGGCCCTGCACCACGAGTTCGATACCCCGCACGATCGCCTAGTGTGGGACGTAGGTCATCAATGCTACCCGCACAAGATTCTCACCGGTCGCCGCGAGCATATCACCACGATCAAGAAGAAGGACGGCCTGGCGCCGTTCCCGCGGCGTGCGGAGAGCGAATACGACACCTTCGGCGTCGGCCACTCCTCGACCTCGATCTCCGCCGCGCTAGGCATGGCGATCGCGGCGCAGCGCAAGGGCGACCATCGCAAGGTGGTGGCGGTGATCGGCGATGGCGCGATGACTGCCGGCATGGCGTTCGAGGCCCTCAACCACGGTGGCGACGCCGAGCCGGATGTGCTGATCGTGTTCAACGACAACGGTATGTCGATCAGTGAAAACGTCGGCGCGATGACCAAGATGATGGCTCGCGCGATGGCCAGCCGGCGCCTCAACCAGTTGCGCGAGCGGGCCAAGCGGGCCATCCCGAAGCAGTCGTTCATGGGCCGCTGGTTCAAACGCTGGGAAGAGCACGCCAAGGGCATGTTCGTGCCGAGCACGCTGTTCGAGGAACTGGGTTTCCACTACACCGGCCCGATCGACGGCCACAACATTCCGCTATTGCTGCAGGCGCTGCGCACGGTCAAGAACCTACCCGGCCCGCAGCTGCTGCACGTGCTCACCACCAAGGGCAAGGGCTATGCCCCGGCCGAACAGGCCCAGATCGAATACCACGCCGTCGGCCCGTTCGACCCCGAGGCCGGCCTGAAGAAGAAACCGGGCAAGGCCAAGCCAACCTACACCGACGTGTTCGCCGACTGGTTATGCGACCAGGCCGCGGCGGACGAACGCTTGCTGGGCATCACGCCGGCGATGCGCGAGGGCTCGGGGCTGGTACGCTTCTCCAAGGAGTATCCGCAGCGCTATTTCGACGTGGCGATCGCCGAGCAGCATGCCGTGACACTGGCCGCCGGCATGGCCTGTGAAGGCGCCAAGCCGGTAGTGGCGATCTATTCCACTTTCCTGCAGCGCGCCTACGACCAGGTGATCCACGACGTGGCGCTGCAGAACCTCGACGTCACCTTCGCGATCGACCGCGCCGGCGTGGTCGGGCCCGACGGCGCCACTCACTGCGGCAGCTTCGACTTGAGCTTCCTGCGCTGCCTGCCCAATTTCGTGATCATGGCGCCGGCTGACGAGAACGAGTGCCGCACGATGCTGAGCACCGGCTTCCAGTATCACGGTCCGGCCGCGATCCGCTACCCGCGCGGTACCGGCCCGGGCGTGTCGATTCACCACGATCTTGAGACGTTGCCCATCGGCAAGGCCGAGCTACGTCGGCGCGGCCACGGCCTGGCCCTGCTCAGCTTCGGCGCGATGCTGGCGCCTGCCGAGATCATTGCCGCCGAACTCGGCGCCACCCTGGTCAACATGCGCTTCGTCAAGCCGCTGGACGAGGCGCTGATCGTCGAACTGGCGCAAGGCCACGACGGCTTCGTCACCCTGGAAGACAATACCATCGCCGGCGGCGCCGGCTCGGCCGTGGCCGAATGCCTGGTCGCGCATGGCATCACGTTGGCGATGCTTCACCTTGGCCTTCCAGACGTCTATCTGGAACACGGCAGCCGCGAAGAAGTGCTGGCCATGGCGCGGCTCGACGTAGGCAGCCTGCGCCAAGCGATTCATGCCCGCTTTCCGCGTGCGCTCCGAGCCAGCGCGGTGAGTGCCTAGCAGCCTGTCGGGCTTTGGTGGTTGAGGCGAGAATGCGGCTACTTGAACGGAACGTCCAGCAAAACGCCGACGCTGCGCGGCGTGGTCTGGTGCACCAGCATCGGCCCGCCTACGGCCGCCAGGAACCCGACCGTCTGCGTGTTCAAGGTGCCCACCGGCACGCGCCGATCCAGCACATTGCGCACATAGACTCCGACGCGGACACCGCCATGAAGCTGCATGCCTGCGTCGAGATCCAGCAAGGCGTGACCCGGTAGATCAAAATCGGGATCGCTGGCGCTGCCGTCGAAGCCGGCGTGCCGATGACTCGCCGCGCGCAGGCTGGCGCCGACATGAGCGGCATCGCCGAACAGCTTCAAATCGTAGCGCGCACGCAGGCTCGCGTTCCATCGCGCCGAATAAGGCAGCGGTGCGCCCACCGAGATACCGCTGCCTGGACGGACGTTGACCATCCGCCCGTACGTCCAGGCGAGCGACCCATCGAACTGGAAATTGCCGGGCTTGTAGCTGCTCTGCAGCTCCATGCCGTTGATGCGCGCATCGCCTACATTGACGATCACCGCATTGCCCACGGTATAGGTCGGCACCTGCAGGTTGTGCCATTCGATATCGTAGACATCGGCGCCCATGCTGAGGTCATAGTCGGCGAAATGCCCCTTGAAACCGGCCTCGTAACTGGTCAGCGTGTCGGATCCAAAACGGTTGGTGACGTCTTCGTTGGAGCCGAAGACCGTGCTGGTGACAGGCGCCTGCAGGCCACCGGGACGATAGCCGGTCGAGGCGCGTACGTAGTACGAGCGCATCTTGTCCGGCTGGTAGCTGGCGGTGAGCATCTTGGTGGTGTTGTAGCTGATCATGTGCTCGCGAAAGCCGCCTGGACTTCCCGCCACCGGGCCGTCCTCGAAATTGCTCAGCGTCTGCGTGTTGCCGCTCAGGCGCGCCCCGAAGGTCAGGTTGACGACCGGGGTGAGGTGCCAGGTGGCGTCGCCATAACCGGCGTATTCCTGGAAGCGCGAACTCACGTCCTGCCGCAGCAGCCGCGAAAGCCCCGGCGGCGGGAGCAGGTTGGCGCCCTGCAAGGCGAAGTTTTCCCACGCGTCTTCACGACTGAACCACACGCCCGCGAGCCAGTCGACCTGGTCGTTGCGCTTGGAGGTGATGCGGATTTCCTGCGCGGCCTTGTGCACGGCGTAGGTGGAATCGATGTACAGCGAAGTGAGTTTCTGGTCGACCCCGAACGCGGGACCGAGCTGATTGAGCAGCCCCAGGAAAACATCCGGGTAGTCCTGCACGGCGCGATTGACGAAGGTCTGGTAGGAACTGATCCAGTCCAGGTGGCCCCAATCCAGCTCGTAGTCGGCGCGAAACACATACAGCTGGAGAGTCTGCGTGAACGGCTCACGATGATTGAGGCGACGGTTGTAGGCGCCGCCGGACAGGGGCTGGCCCGCCAGGCTGTAGTCGGACATCGACAGACCGTCCGCCGCGATCTGCTGCGCCATCGCGCTGACGTTGAAACTGAGGCGGCTGGTGGGGTACACCTCCAGTTGTGCGCGCACACCGCGCGTGTGATTGCTGTCGGCGTGTGCCGACGGCGTCTCGCCCACGGCACGGTACAAGCCCGTGGTGTGCTGATTGACGGCGCTCACGCGCAATGCCGCCACGTCCTTGACCAGCGGCATGTTCAGCGTCAGATGCTCGCCGGTATCGAGGCCGCCACGCTGCCCATGCGCGAGCTCGAGCCCGGCGGACCCGGAGAAGGCGCTAGTATCCGGTTGGTGCGTGACGTACTTGACCAACCCGCCCATCGAACCGGCCCCGTACAGCGTGCCCTGTGGGCCGAACAGGAACTCCACGTGGTCCAGGTCCATCATGGCGGCATCGAACACATAGGTGGCCGCGGCCGAGTACACGGTGCTGCCGCCGATCGGCACGTCATCGACGTAGACCGCCACCGTGGGGCTGGTCTGGTTGCCGGTGGATACGCCACGCATGATCAGCGTGCCCTCGCCGGGGCCGCCCTGGCTGGCAAAGAACACGCCCGGCTGGTAGGCCACGTAGTCCGCCAGGGTTTTCGCACCGATCGCCTGCAGGCGAGTGGCCGATAGGGTGTCCACATGCATCGGCACCTCGCGCGAGGGCTCGCGTCGCAGGTTGGCGCTGACGATGACCTCGCCCAGAGTCACCGCCCGCGGGCGGGCCGCGCTGGCCGGCGACGCCGGCTGGGCGCCTGCGCTTCCCGACGCGGTGCTCGTGACCGCATCGCCACTTCCCTCCGCCGCGTGCGCCGCACAACCTGCGCATGCCAGCAAGGCCGCAATCACGACGGCTGGGAGACGTCGCGGCGGATGGCCTGCAATCGACACAACACCTCGAAAATCCCGCATGGTTTTCCTGCCCCCGCTTGACGTCTGCCCGGCACGGATCCGGTCGCCGTAATGCACCTCGACTGTGACAGCATACCCGACGTCATGGCCACGTCGGCAGCGACCCTCGCCCGACCCGGAGCAATGCCGGATAATCGCGGTTTGGACCCGGCATGAGGACGTGCATGTGATTTCACGACTGCGCTGGCGTTACCGGCGCACGACCTATCTGCTGCGCCGTGTGATCGGCAGCGTTGCGTTGCGCGGCATGCGCGGCACGTGGCAGCGCGCGGCCCGGGAATTCCAGCGACGTCCAGCAGTCGATACCAGCCTGCGCTTGCTGCCCATCGCTGCGGATACGTCCGGGCTGGCGCTTGAGCCATGCAGCGAACCGCGCGTATCCGTGATTATTCCGGTGCACGGCAAACTGGCCTATACCGTCACCTGCCTGCGCGCCCTCATGCAATGCGCAAGCGCGGCAGCTGTCGAAACCCTGGTGGTGGACGATGCCTCGCCCGATCACAGCGCGCGGGTGCTGGCGGACGTGCCCGGACTGCGCCTGCTGGTGAATCGCCGCAACCTGGGTTTCGTGGAAAGCTGCAATGCCGGCGCGGCGGCGGCACGTGGCGAATTCCTGCTGTTCCTCAACAACGACACCCAGGTGACGCCGGGCTGGCTGGACGCCTTGCTGCAGTGCTTCGTCGAGCGCGCCGACTGCGGCATCGCCGGCAGCCGACTGGTCTACCCGGATGGCCGGCTGCAGGAGGCCGGCGCACTGGTGTTCGCCGACGGCAGTTGCTGGACCACTGGCCGTTTCGAACCGCGCGACGACCCGGCGTTTCGCTACCGCCGCGAGGTCGACTACGTCTCCGGCGCAGCGCTGATGATCCGCAAGGAAACCTTTGAGCGAGTCGGCGGCTTCGACACGCACTACGCCCCCGCCTACTACGAAGACGTCGACCTGGGCTTCGCCGTGCGCCGACTCGGCCTGCACGTGTACTACGAACCGGCCAGCACGGTGGTTCATTGCGAGGGGATCAGCGCAGGCACCGATCTCGACCGCGGCATGAAACAGTACCAGCGGCCGAACCAGGCGAAATTCGTCGCCAAATGGCAAGCCGAACTCGCCGCACAGCCAAAGGTCGGTACGCCGCTGGAGCGTGCCATCCGCTGGCGCCGGCGCGGCCGTGTACTGGTGGTGGATGCGATGACACCCGAGCCCACGCGTGACTCCGGTTCGGTGCGGATGTGCGCCCTCCTAGAGCTGCTCGACCGGCAAGACTGGAGCACGGCGCTGTTGCCTGATGACGGCCACGCCAGCCCGCAGGCGATCGCCGCATTGGGCGCGCTGGGTTGCGAAACCTTGTGCCGGCCAACGGCGCCGGACCTGCCGCGCTGGCTGCGTCGGCATGGCCGCGAGCTGCATGCCGTGATCCTCTCCCGCCACACCGTCGCCGGCCAGTACCTCGAACTGGTGCGGCGCCATGCGCCGCAGGCCAGGCTGATCTTCGATACGGTCGACCTGCATTTCCTGCGTGAGGCGCGTGCGGCGAAGCTGACGTCGAGCGCATCGCTGGCACGCCACGCCGAACTGTCGCGGCGCAGCGAGCTGGCCCTGATCCGGCAGGCCGACGTCACCTTCGTGGTCAGTCCGCACGAAAAGACCTTGCTGGCGGAACTGGTGCCGCAGGCCAGGGTGGAAGTGCTCTCCAACATCCACGAGGTGCATGGCTGTCGGCAGCCGCATGCACCGCGCCGCGATCTGGTATTCATCGGCGGCTACGGCCACCCGCCCAACAGCGACGCGATGCAATGGCTGGCGCGCGAGATCGTGCCGGCGCTGCGCCGGGCCATGCCCGACATCCAGCTGCATGTACTCGGCGACGTACCGGACGCCCGGCAGCGGGAACTCGCCGTGCCAGGCCTGCAGTATCACGGCCGCGTGGCGGAACTGACGCCGTGGCTCGACGCCTGTCTCGCCGCGCTCGCGCCACTGCGTTTCGGCGCCGGCGTCAAGGGCAAGATCAACACGGCAATGAGCTACGGCGTGCCGGTGATCGCCACCACCATCGCGGTCGAAGGTATGCAGCTCACCGACGAAGTCGACGTGCTGGTGGCCGATGACGCCGCCGCCTTCGTGCACGCCGTGCAGCGGCTGCAGGATGACGAAACCCTGTGGAAGCGCCTCTCCGGCAACGCTCTGGAAAACGTGCGCCGGCACTTCTCCCCCGCGGCCGCCGACGCACTGCTGCACCAGGTGCTGGATTGACCTCGCGCAAGCCAGCGGCGATGCTCCGACATCCCCATCGATAGAACACCATGTTACTGCGCGACTTCACCAGGCGCTGCCTGTTCATCACGCTGCAAACCGGCTTTCGGCTGACACCGATGCCGGCGGCCACGCGCGACCGCTGGCGTCAGCGCTTTCTCGACCGCCATCAGGGGTTGCTTGCGCGCGGGCCGCAAGGACAGGTGAGCGATGGCACGCAGGCCGAACGCCGGCCACGGGTCAGCGCAGCCGGCCGCGCGATTGGTCATCAGGCCCGTCGTGCAGGCGTGCTGCCGCAACCGCTGCCGGCCACCCTGGTGGCGTTCTACCTGCCGCAATTCCACCCGATTCCCGAGAACGATGCCTGGTGGGGCGAGGGCTTCACCGAATGGCACAACGTGACGCGCGCGCTGCCTCAGTTCGAGGGCCATGCACAACCACGCCTGCCGGCCGAGCTCGGCTTCTACGACCTGCGCCTGCCGGCGGTCATGCGCCGGCAGATGCAGCTGGCGCGTGAATACGGCATCGGCGCGTTCTGCAGCTATTTCTACTGGTTCGGTGGCAAGACGCTGCTCGAGGGCCCGCTGCAGCAGTGGCTGGCCGATCCGTCGCTCGATCTTCCGCTGTGCCTGTGCTGGGCCAACGAAAACTGGTCGCGGCAATGGAACGGGCGCGCCGACGACCTCCTGATCTGCCAGCAGCACAGTGCCGACGACGATATTGCCTTCATCGCGCATGTGGCACGCTATCTGGCCGACCCGCGTTACCTGCGCGTGGATGGCAAGCCGCTGCTGCTGGTCTATCGCCCCGGCCTGCTGCCGGACGCCAAGGCCACGGCTGGGCGCTGGCGCGACTGGTGTCACGCCAACGCTATCGGTGATCTCCAGCTGGTGTATGTGCAGAGTTTCGATCGGGTCGATCCGCGTGCGATCGGCTTTGATGCGGCGGTGGAGTTTCCACCCAACAACACCACGCTCACACCAGTCACCGCACGCCAGCGGCTGCTCAATCCCAGCTACCGCGGCAGCGTGTTCGACTGGCGCGAGCTGGCACAGGCCTCCATGACCCAGCGCGAACCGGGCTATCCGCGTTACCCGGGCGTCAACCCGACGTGGGACAACGAGCCGCGCCGCAGCGGTGGCGGCCGGGTGTTCGCGCATGCCTCCCCGCGCGGTTATCGGGACTGGTTGCGCCAGGCGATCGCCACCGCGCGGCAACGCTTTGCCAGCCAGCCACTGGTGTTCGTCAACGCCTGGAACGAATGGGCCGAAGGCGCCGTGCTCGAACCCGACGCACGGCTCGGCCACGCCTGGCTGCAGGCCACGCGGGATGCATTGGGCCCGCCGCCGGCAACAGATCGACGCCCGTGCGCGGTACTGCATGTATGGTACCTGGACGTGCTGGACGAAATGGCAGCCATGCTGGCCGCCAGCGGCCAGCACTGGCGAATCTTCATCACCACCACGCGTGAACTCGCCGACGCCGTGGGCGCGCGCTGCCGCAAGCTCGCGTTGGATGCCGAAATCGAGGTCTTCGCCAACCGCGGTCGCGACATCCTGCCGTTCCTGCATGTCGCCAACCGCCTGCTGGAGGAGGGGGTCGACGTGGTGCTCAAGCTGCACACCAAGCGTTCCATGCACCGGCGCGATGGCGAACAGTGGCGCAACGAACTGTTCCAGCGCCTCGCCAGCCCCGAGCGCACGCCGACGGTGCTCGCCGCATTCCACGCACGAGCGACCCTGGGCATGGCCTTCGCCGAGGGTCACCTGCAGCGGCTGGATTACTACTGGGGTGCCAACCAGGACAACGTGCGCGCACTGGCCACCTGCCTGGGCATCCCCGAGCCGCAGCCGGAGCAGGACAGTTTCGTGGCCGGCAGCATGTTCTGGATACGGCTGGCCGCGCTGCGTCCGTTGCTCGACGCACACCTGCACGAGTCGGCGTTCGAGCCCGAAGCCGGCCAGGTCGACGGTACGCTCGCCCACGCCATCGAACGGATCTTTTTGTCTTGCATCAGCGCGGCCGGCTTCGAGAGCGCCAGCGTGGCCACCCTGTGCGGGCTGCCCGAGTCGGATGCACCCTACCCCTATGCGCGCCGCAGCTGACCGAACGCGCGCGCCGCACGATGTTCGGTCGGGCTTGCGTGCAAGCCCGACCGTTGGCGCAGCCAGCCACCTCTGGTTTCTGGCGCCGCAGTGATAGGACGATCGTTTGAATCCAGTTAGAATAGTTGCTTTCACAACAAGACGGTCCCCCCGAAGGAAACCTCACCGATGAAAATTCTGGTCGGCTACAAGCGCGTCGTGGACTACAACGTGCGCATCCAGGTCAAACCCGACGGCAGCGGCGTGGTCACCGACGGCGTCAAGCTCTCCGCCAACCCGTTCGACGACATTGCGCTGGAAGAGGCGCTGCGTCTGCGCGAAAAAGGTGTGGCCGACGAGGTGATCGTGGTCGGCATCGGCCCGGCCGACCTCACCGCCCACCTGCGCAACGGCCTGGCCATGGGCGCCAACCGCGCCATCCATGTCAGCACCGCCGAGGCCGTGCAGCCACTGACTGCCGCCCGTGTCTTCCTCAAGCTGATCGAGAAGGAACAACCCGGCCTGGTGATCCTGGGCAAGCAGGCCATCGACGACGACGCCAACCAGACCGGCCAGATGCTGGCCGCGCTGTGGGATCGTCCGCAGGCCACGTTCGCCAGCAAGATCGACATTGCCGACGGCAAGGCCACCGTCACCCGCGAAGTCGACGCCGGTCTGGAAGTGATCGAGGCCGAGCTGCCGGCCGTGATCACCACCGACCTACGCCTCAACGAACCACGCTTCATCAAGTTGCCCGACATCATGAAGGCCAAGGCCAAGCCGATCGACACGATCGAGTTCGCTTCGCTCGGCGTCGAAGCACATGACCATCTGAAGACCACCCACTTCGCCCCACCACCCAAGCGCAGCAAGGGGGTGATGGTCAAGGATGCCGCCGAACTGGTCGCCGCGCTGAAACAGAAAGGCCTGCTGTAACCCCCATTTCCACGTGTAGGAGCCCGCTCGCGGGCGATGCCTTTGCTCTTGCGATTCCCGATTTCCGATTCCCGGCCAAAAAGCATCGCCCACGAGCGGGCTCCTACGACACAATCAAGTAGCTGCGGAGACATACATGAGCAAGATCCTGGTCATCGCCGAACACCTGGGCGGCAAACTCAACCCCTCCACGGCGCGCGCAGTCAGCGCGGCCAGTGCGATCAAGCCCGAGGCGATCGACGTGCTGGTGCTGTCCGACGCACCTGACGCGATGGCCGCCGAGGCCGCGCAGATCGAAGGCGTAAGCCGCGTGCTCACCATCGCGCGCAGCGAGAATGCGCATGCGCTGGCCGCCGTGTTGGCGCCGCAGGTTGCGAAGACCGCCGCCGGCTACAGCCACGTGTTCGCGCCCTCCACCACCTTCGGCAAGGACCTCGCACCGCGCGTTGCAGCGCTGCTCGGCGTAGCCCAGGTCAGCGACGTGATGAGCGTCGAGGGCAGCCACACGTTCAAGCGCCCGATCTACGCCGGCAACGCGATCATCACGGTCGAGGCGGCTCCCGCGCATACCGTGGTCGCCACCATCCGCACCGCCTCCTGGCCGGCTGCGGCCAGTGGTGGCAACCACGCACCGGTCGAGGCATTGTCCGTCGAGGCAAGTCTGCCCACGCACACCCGTTTCGTCGAGCTCAAGCAGGGCAGCAGCGATCGCCCCGACCTGCAGAGCGCTGCCAAGGTTGTCTCCGGCGGGCGCGGCGTCGGTTCGAAGGAAAACTTCGACATCATCTACAAGTTTGCCGACAAGGTCGGCGCGGCCGTGGGCGCTTCACGCGCTGCAGTGGACGCCGGCTTCTGCCCCAACGAAATGCAGGTCGGCCAGACCGGCAAGATCATCGCCCCCGAGCTGTACATGGCAATCGGCATCTCCGGTGCCATCCAGCACCTGACCGGCATCAAGGATGCCGGCACGATTGTCGCGATCAACAAGGATGGCGAGGCGCCTATCTTCGAGGTGGCTGACTTCGGACTGGTCGGGGATTTGTTCAAGATCATCCCGGAGCTGGAAGTGGCGCTGGGTTGATCGAAGCAAGAGCCGCACGACGTCTTGCCGTACCGGTGGGCTATCGTCCGCGTGGCGCACAGTTGCTATCGTCCTGCCACGAAACCCCAATGAAACAGGGCGCGCCGCCGACGCGCCGCGGCAAGGAAGCCGGATCCAATGACCAGCCCCACCCAGGAGTCTGGGCCGAGTGCACGGCACCGCCGAAATCTACCGCCAGGTCCAGCCGGTCGACGAGGTGCGCGGCAGCGTGAAGGTTGCTCACAGCCGAGTCGACGAACGCCGCTCGGCGTCAGCCATCCTGCTTGCCGTGCATGCACATCAGCGTTTGTTGACCCAGCGCGACCAGCGCCCGCTCACCGGCAGCCATGGCGAACACTTCGAGTTGGCAGATGGTCAAGGTCCGTCAGGAAAACAGTGCTTCACGGTGCCCGGCAAAGGCGAGGGAAGCGCCTGGCTGTGTAGCCAGTCCAGTGCGATCGGCCAGAGTGAATCCCGGAAGCGCCTCTGGAAAAACGCAAAGTGGCCGATCTCATCCTGGCCAATCGCCGCTGGCGCCAAGCGTAGATGATGGCGCTCGCTGTTCCTGTAGTAACCAAGCAACCGGTCGATGGCCGGTACGGTGCCGAACGGATCATCTTCAATACCGAGCGCCAGGATAGGGGCGCGCACTTGCTCAAAGCGTCGAACCAGAGCCATCCGTTCGGGAATATCGTTCGGCAGCTTGCCTCCCCGGCGCAGCGACAACTCGAAACGCGGTCCCATCCGTGCCCAGTCCAGCGCCACACCTTTGGGGGTGTCTTCCATCCAGCCCAAACGCTTGCCCGGCACGTAGCCGAACAGGTGAACCAACAGCGGCATGGCAACGTGCCAGCGCAGGAGCATGCCTTTGCGCTCATTCGGCGTGTAGTCGCGCCAGTACGCGAACTGCGCGCCCATCGTGAAAATGCGGTGCACCCGATGCGCGGAGTCCGCCAGACCAATGACGAAGCCGCCAACGGAGTGCCCGACGACATCGATGGATTGACCGGGAAAGTGGGCGGCGGCGTAGCGCAGGACGCCCTCGAAGTCGCGTGCCCCCCAATCGATCCAGTCGGCCTGGAGTTTGCGCAGCGAGCCATGCGCAGACTCGCCAATGCCGCGGTAGTCGTAGGTCAGCACGTCGAACCCGTGGGTGTGCAGGTAGTCCGCGAATCGCGCGTAGTAACGGCTGCATACCGAGGTTGCCGGGTTGATGATCACGACCGAACGCAGCGTTGGCGACGAACTGGCATGGCGCCGAACGACCGCTCCCAGCGTGTAACCATCAGTGGCACGGATGCGAACCGATTCCGGGTGGCTCTGTATTGTGATCGACATGATGTTTGTGTCTCAGCTGCCGGGCCGCTCGACGAGAAGTACCACGGCGATCACGAGCATGGCAACGCCAGAGAACCGGCTGACAGCCTGAGCGGCTCGGGGCGCGAGCGCAATACGGCCTGCGCTCCGTACCCGACGAAGAGATCCCCGCGGAGATCGCGTACGCCCAGTCCACACCGAGTGTGATCACGAACAGGATCAACACCGCCCAGAAGGCGGCCAAAGTGCCCAGCAGCATCAATTCATCCGCCGCTCTTCTTTTTGGCATCGGGATGTACGAGGTAGAAAAACCGTTCGGCGCATCCCATCAAACATCACGCAGCCCGTAGGAGCCCACGGCTTCCCCAGAAACGTGATTGGTATAAACCCATTCGGGAACACATTGCCAACGTACAAGGAGCCCGCTCGCGGGCGATGCTTGTTGCTCTTGCTCTTGCTCTTGCCTTTGCGATTCCCGATTCCCGATTCCCGGTCAAGGAGCATCGCCCGTGAGCGGGCTCCTGCCCCTACCCTGCCGGGTGTGGCCGCCACCCAAAATGCCGTCAAGCGGCCATTGATTCCACTCTCAAGCCGACCACCGGAAACGGATCGTGACCGGCGGCCTGGCCGCTTTCTGCTCACCGGATCGGTCAACCTGTTGCTGCTGCCGCGTCTGGGCGATTCGCGGGCCGGGCGCATGGAAGTGGTGGAGCTGCCGCCGCTGACCGCTGCCGAACAGGCGCGCAAGCCCGGCCGCTTCTTGCAGGCACTGCTCGAGGGTCGCCTGAAACCATCACCGATCACTGCCGATGGCCCGGGCCTGGCGCAACTTGCGGCACGCGTGACAGCAGGCGGCTTTCCGGAAGCCGTAGCCCGCCCACCGGCGCGCGCGCGCGAATGGCATCGTCAATACCTGCGTATAAAACGAGGTCTGGCAGGAACGGCTTTATCTGGACATGGACGAATTCAACGACTGGCAGGCGGCCAGAGAGCAAGACCAGGCATCCGGTTAGGCCATTCCACTAACTGCCTGTGAATCCAATTTATCCATTTAACCAAGCGACGGCACGGAATCGAAGCGAAGGTAATTTACAGCAGATTCTGGACTTGACTACTTTACGACTGAGATTCGATTGCACTCCTTTTTATACGTCACCGCCTCGATCAACCGCTTACGCGGCAAGCCGCTCGATTTTTCCGACGACCTTGCCCAGCACACGATGTGCCTCTTCCAGATCGTAGTCCGCCTGCAGGCCGAGCCAGAATCGCTCGCTGGTACCCAGAGCAGCGGCGAGGCGCACAGCCGTATCCGCCGTGACACCGCGCTTGCCGAGCACGATCTCGTTGATACGGCGCGGTGGCACACCGGCGGCGCGCGCCAGCGCGTTCTGGCTGATGCCCATGGGAGCGAGGAACTCCTCAAGCAACACTTCACCGGGATGGATGTTGGGTAGGGTATTCATGGTCAACTCGTTTTGCGTCAGTGGTAATCGACGATCTCCACATCGTGGGCATAACCGTCGATCCAGCGAAAGCAGATGCGCCATCGATCATTGATGCGGATGCTGTACTGGCCCCTTCCGCTACCCTTGAGCACCTCAAGGCGGTTCGCCGGCGGGACTCGAAGATCCTCTAGCGAGGAGGCATTGTTGAGCATGCGCAGCTTGCGGCGGGACACGGACTGAATATCAGCAGGCAGTCGCCGGGAAGGCACTCCACCCCAGATCTTTTCCGCTTCCTTATCGGCAAAGTTCCTGATCACAGGGAAACCATAACGTGCGCCGTCATATAACGCAAGTCGTCAATCGGGACAGGGGGCGATGCTAATCGACCATCGCGCCCCTCCCACACCACCCGGCATGCGGGCCCGCACCGGGCGATTCAAGGGATTGTGCCAATTAAATTATCCCTGACACTATTTTTCCGTGCTGCGGCCACGTCTCGGCGACCAACCGGCCGAGCCAAGCGCGGTTCGCGTGCGTGGCGTGTGGTTTCAAGGAACATGCCGACATCGTGCGAAAAAGGTGTCGGAAAAAGGTGTCAGGGACAATTCCTGACATGAGATCGGCGCTCGGGATGAGGCTGGGACGCGGCTTGCGCTGATCGTCCGACGCATGCTGCGCGAGCGATGCTGTGGCACATGACCCGCCCTCCACGCCTCGATATCGCCGGCATTCCCCAGCACGTGGTGCAGCGGGGCAACAACCGGCTGCCGTGCTTTCTAGACGATGAAGATCGCCAGCGTTACCTGCAATGCCTGCGCCAGGCCCTGTTGCGTTTTGGCTGCCAGCTGCACGCTTATGTATTGATGAGCAACCACGCGCACCTGCTGCTGACGCCGCACGAGATGGGCGCGCTAGCGCGGTTGATGCATACGTTCGCGCGAAATTACGCGGGCCTGTTCAATGGTCGGCACCAACGTACCGGGACGCTGTGGGAAGGGCGTTACAAGGCCTGCCTGGTGGATTCGGGCCGCTACTTCCTGGCATGCAGCCGCTACATCGAGCTCAATCCGGTGCGTGCGTGGATGGTGGCCCAGCCGGAGGATCATCCGTGGTCGAGCTATGCCGCCAACGCCACGGGACGCGTGGACCCGCTGCTGACCCCGCATCCTGAGTATCTCGCGCTCGGTGCCGATCCAACGGCTCGCGCGTCGGCGTACCGGGCACTATTTGCCGATGCCCTCCCGGACGAGCTGATCGCAGAAATCCGCAGCTATCTGCAGCAGCAGAAGGTGTTGGGGACGGACCGGTTCCGCTCGTGGGTCGAGGCCAGAACAGGCCGGTTTGCGACGGTGCGCCCGGTGGGGCGACCACCACGCCAATCAAATTGTCCCTGACACCATTTCATGACACCATTTCACTAACTACCCATCAGCTTGCGGCAGGATTCCACCGATCGCACAAGGCTGGTCACCGTTTGCGCGCGGATCGGCCATGACAATGCCCGCTGCGCCAGGGTGCCGGCCGCTTCGGCTACCTCATCGATCACCTGATTGGCCGTTGCTACCCGTACGCCGGCATCGATCGCCAACGCATTCAGGTCGGCCCGCGTGATCGCCGTGCCCTTCCCGCCCACATCCAGGCTGTGCTCTCCGCTCGGCCCCTCGTTGAACGTCAGGTCATAGGCCGGCGCCACGCGCCAGCGCGAGTCGGCACCCAGACGCCAGGCGAAGTTCTTGGCATGGTCGTCGCGGTTGTGCATGACCACGTTGAACACCGCCCGGCGATAGGCTTTGACCACCTCCCGCTCGTCCTTGGTCACGAACCGTGTCGCCCGTAGGAATCCGTTGTAGTCGATCGATCCGGGCACGCTGTAGTCGATGCTCAGGAGGCCCGCAAGGCTGTGGATCGGCACCCGGGCGCCGTGCTCCCAGTCGAAGCGGGCGATGCCAAAGGCCGCCAACGTGTCGCTCAGGTTGAAGTACCGTGTGTCCGGCATGTCGATCCCGCTCGCATGCGCCAGCTCGGAGTACAGCATCTCGATCGCGCAGACTTCTTTGTGCTCATTCGACGCCTGGAACTTGACCAGCCACGGTTCTCCCGGCGCAGCGGGCAACGTGCTGACCTGGTCGGTGCGCGCGTCATACTGCACCAACGCCTTGGGGCGAGCTCCCTGGGGCGAACCGCCGGCCAGGATCAGCGCTGGCAGCTCGCGCACCGGTGCCCCCGACAACGCCCGCTCGCTTTCCTGGGCCAACCCCAGCAGCGTCCAATCCACTTCCAGCCCTGCCAGCTCACCGGCAGGCTTGTAGCGCAACGCACCCATCGCCCGGTCGCCCATGAACGCAAGCCGTTCCAGCGGCCCCGCCGCCGTAATCCCGCGCTGGCGGAACAGCCGATCCATCAGCATCAGACCCCAGCCGTCAGGCAGGCTGTCGGCAAACAAGCCGGGCAACCGGTGCTGGAACGACGGAAAGTCGCCGAAACTGCCCGCACCCAGCTTGAGCTTCACCGGCGACAGCTCCAGCTTGCGATCAAGCGCCGCCTGGCTGTACTCGAAGAGCAGCTGCCGGCCATTGTCCGCCAGCGTGCCCAGCTGGAAGTCCTCTCCCCAACCCGCATACCAAACCTGTAGCAGGTTCATTCCGTCCACCTCCCCGACGCCCGCTGGCGCTGAGACGCTTGTGCGGCCTCCTCCATCTCGGCAATCGACCGCTGCTTGAGCTCAAACAGGTGCGCCAGCTCCGATCCCAGCCCAAGGGCCTGAACCACGCGGATCAACGAATACAGCGTGGTCTTGCCCTCGATCTCCATTTTCCTGAGCGCGCCCACGGACAAGCCGCTCCTCTTGGCCAGCTCTCTCAACGTCACGTTTTGAGCAAGGCGCTGGTCTCGCAATCGCCGCCCGATCGCCAACGACAACTCGCCGGCGGTCGCAAACTCTGGTATCAACATAGTGTGTCTTAGTCATATAATTAAAGTGCATGACACATTATAGTGTGTCTTATGATCGCGAACAAGCTGAGTGTAACCCCTGAACACCGTGGGCTCCGGCTTCGTCGGGTAATCACCACCCAGCTATCGGCACCGAAGTCGAACTGTGGCGATGATGGAGGCAAAAAGGTCGGGTAGCCCCAGCCAGTTCCCCGGCTGAGGCCGCCAGTTCCATTCTTCCCAAGCGCTCAGGCTTTGCCTGGCGCACCAAGGCCTGACCCTGTCATGGGCGCAGCTTTGCGTTCCGCGTCACGTCGAGAACCTGACCTCGCGCACAGAATTCGGAGAATGTCGCTGACACTATTCTACGTATCGGCCCTGGCCACGCCTGTCGATATCTCAGGCAAAGCGCTCATCGGCGCCCCGCTCGCATTCCAGCCGGTGCGTCGCCATCGCCAGCCCTCGCCCACAGCGGGCAGGCCACAGAACAAAATGAGCTGCCCAAGTTCAAGCACCTTGCAACGGTCGAAAGCCTGATCCTTCTTGCCTGACGCTCGAAGCCTCTACCATCCGGCGCAGAAGGCAACCATCCGCAGACATGGAGTCCCGCTATGGATGCTATCCACTCCAAGAGTGCATACGTGTACAGACAGGTCAGGCGCGCCCTGCGGTCAGGACGCTACGCACCCGGGCAGCGGATCGATCCGGCCAGGCTCGCCGCGGAGTTCAACACCAGCCCCACGCCAGTTCGATTCGCCCTGTACCGTCTGGTCGGCGAAGCCCTGATCGTCGATCATGCCCGCGACGGACTGCACGTCCCGTTGCTCACCGAAGTCGCCATGCGCGACCTCTATGACTGGATGGAACGCCTGTTGCAGATGGCATGCGATATCGGCGTGGCGCCGACAGCCCGGAAGATCGGGGAGCTGGAGCTCGCGTCCGCTGACGACGACCTGGTCAAGCTGACGTGGCAGCTGTTCGATGCGATCGCCCGCGCGACAGCCCACTGGTCCTTGCACCACGCCGTGAAGCAGGCCAACGACCGACTGGCACCGATACGGCGGGCCAAGCAAGCATTGCTCGAGCACGCCTACGAAGAGCTTTCCGAGGTGAACCGGCATTGGCAGGCCCGCGACATGCCGGCCCTGCAGTCCGCGCTGCGCGACTATCACGAGCGCCGCAAGCAGCTCATCCCGTGCATCGTGGCCTTGCTGAGTGACGGCAGCGATTACCTTCAGTAGATCTCGCCGAGGTTCTACGCCGTTGATCCGCTTTGCACGACTACAGCGGTTGCCGTGAGAACTCGCGCTCCGAACAGTGCCCATGCCAAGCAGCACGTGTGCCAAACCGAGGAGACGTCGATGCAGAGCGCGGCATTGCGTGACGACCATCACATTCCCGGAATAATCACCGGATGACAGCGCAATAATCATTGGAAAATCAAAATTCCCGACTCCTACGCTGCTCGCGTCATGGGACTGCCATGACGTGAACGCAGGAGACTGAGATGAACACGAACGAGAACATCCACACCGACACGCCGGAAGACGTCATTGAGCTCGGCGTCGCCAGCGTCGAAACCCAGGGGCTGTCCGGAATCACCGAGAACTTCGGCGCCGTCCCCGTCACCGGCATCTCCGATGCATGACCAACAAGGCGCGCCGAAAGGCGCGCCTTTTGTCTGGAGTGATGCACATGACGCAACTCAGACTGCATGGCGACCTGTCATACTGCAAGGTCGATGGCCATCTGATCTTTCTCGACATTCAGAACGATCGCTACTTTCGCCTCGCCGACTACCTGGAGTCCGCCCTGGTCACTTGCCTGGACGGCGGCGACGGCCCGGAAAGCAGCATTCGGAGGTTGATCGACGAAAAGATACTGGTCGATGGGCCGGGCGACTCCGGCCACGCATCGTCCTCCTTCCCGAAAGCCCCCATGCGAAGCGCAATGGAAGAAGCGGCTCATGCCGAGCGGACCAGCATCGGCGTAGTGCTTGATACCCTGGCGATCGTCTGCTCGACGCAGCTGCAACTGAAGACCCGTGGCCTGAAGAAGGCCCTCGGCGGACTTTTAGCCCTTCGTAGCCAGCGGTCGTCCCGGCTTTCGACATCCCGTCATGGCGAATCCCTGGCCCTGGAAGCGGCCGCTGCGTTCCGCCGTGCGCGCCCGTACGTTCCGATCGACACATGCTGCCTTCTCGATTCCATCGCGATGGTGAGGTTCCTGGCCAGCCGTGAGCTGCACGCCGATCTCGTCTTTGGCGTAACGGCAGCCCCGTTCTCGGCGCATTGCTGGGCGCAATGCGGTACCACGGTGTTGAACGATGCCTTGGGGCACGTGCTGGCTCATACGCCCATACGGGTGATCTGATGGACAGCGATTACATCGCCGTCCTGGCCCCCGCCGAAGGGGGTATCGACGCGGCATTTTCCCACCTGGCCGACGCGCTCCATGCGATGAGGATGCGCGTCCGCTACGCGTCGGGCGCGCTGACACTGTTCGGCACGGAGGACCTCCCAACATTGCCGCTGCCAGACGGCGGCGTTCTCATCGGGCACCTGTTCACGCAAGACGGCGCGGCAGTCGCTCGTATTGCACGGCTTCCGAAACACACGGACCCGGCGAAGATCCGGCAGCACATCCTGGAAACCTACTGGGGCGCTTACCTCATCATCCAGCCCAATGCACAAGTCCCGGACGGCCTTACGGCCACGCGCTCCCCGGCCGCCGCCGGCAATCTTCCCTGCTTTTACTCCATAAGAGACGGCACGGGCTTCCTGACCTCGACCATTTCCTTGGCGATGCGTACCCATCTCTACCGGAAGCAGATCGACTGGGATTTCATCGCCCACCGTCTGAGGCACCCCGGCATCAAAACGCAGCGCACCGGGCTCGCTGATCTGCTCGAGTTGCTGCCTGGATGTTCGTTGAGTGCGAGTGGCGCCAAGGTCTCGGTCCGGCAAGCGTGGTCGCCCTGGGATTTTGTTTCCCCCGAACGCCGCTACAGCGACCCGCGCGATGCCGCAGACGAGGTCCGCCACGCCGTCGTGAGCGCTGTCCGCGCGTGGCCGGACGCGGACCAGTCGATCTTGCTGGAACTCTCCGGCGGACTCGACTCTTCCATCGTCGCCGCGTGTCTACGAGGTCGCCATGCGCGCGTCGTCTGCTGCAACCTGGTAACTCCGGTTCCCGGCGTGGATGAGCGGCAATACGCACGCCAAATGGCCGGGCAACTCGGCGTCGAGCTGCACACCGAACACATGGGTCTCGACAAGGCGCGCTTCGACTTTACGCCGCCTACCGATTCCGTAGCTCCCGCGGTGGGCCCGTTGCAGTACGCCGTGGACGAGACCATGGAGGCGGCGGCCGAACGCCATGGCACCGCCGCCTATTACTCGGGAGGAGGCGGCGACTCGGTGTTTTGCTATCTCCGGACCGCCGCCCCCGGCGCAGATGCATGGAGGGCCCTCGGCTTCAGGACAGGCCTCACTGCCGTCAGGGACATGGCCAGCCTGCACCAGTGCACGCTCTGGAAGGCAGGTCGCCTCACCCTCTCCAAGCTGCGGCGGCCTCCTCGATCGCCCTTCCATGAAGATTCCACGTTCCTTGCGCCAGGTTCGGCAGCCGTGAAGCCGGAGGCGCATCCGTGGTTCGCGGCTCCCGCGAATGCGTTGCCGGGGGACCGGGAGCGCATCTTCGACCTGGCCGGGAATCAGCTCTTCCAGAGCCAAGCTGCGCGTGGATTGCGGCGCCCGCTACGCTTTCCGCTGCTGTCCCAGCCTGTGATGGAAGCCTGCCTCCGCGCACCTAGCTGGATGTGGATCGCCGGGGGCAGGAATCGCGCAGTCGCAAGACTGGCCTTTTCCGACGTCTTGCCGCCCGACATCGTGAACCGCCAGAGCAAGGCGACCTACATGAGCTATCTGGGCGCCGTGTACGAACGGAACAAAAATCAGCTCGCGGACTTCCTGCTGTCAGGCCGCCTCAGGTCGCAAGACCTCTTGGACGCACACGCCATCCATACCTTCTTTGCAAAGCCGTTGCGGTCGCGCGATCAAACTTTCCTCAGGATGTTCGACCTGTGCATGGTCGAGAACTGGGTTCGGCATCAGCCGTAGGGAAGTCCGTAAGACCAAGATCCATTTCCCCTTGCGCAGGAATGACGCGGAATGACGCGGGTGTTCGCGACTCTTTAGTGGCCCGCATGCCCAGCGCTCATGCTCGACCGCATCGAGCGCCAGTGGGCGTATTGCGACGCCTTTGCCGGATCCGGATCTTCCTGGCCCAACAGCCAGAAACGAAACCAGTCCAGGTTGCGCGCGTACACGGCAAGCTTGTGTCGGGGCTGGAACTTGTTGTGCGGCTCGTTGGGAAAGACGTAGAGGTCCGCGCGGTTGCTGCGCATCAGCGGGATGGCGTAGTCGAGGCCAAACATGTATTCCTGCTCCGGAAACTGCATCAGTATCGGGGCGCTGATCTTCCCCAGGTTCAAGGTGGGCGAAATCTTCTGCCACTGCGCCGGCGTCTCGTCCGGGGCACCCAGTTGCCAGTTCGTTCGCAGCAGCGATAGGAATGGTTTACCGATATTGCTGCCCAGCAGGTAGTACATCGGCGAGGTGGTGGGCGACGCCATCGACGCGGCCGTAATCACGTCGGAATGGATGAGCGTCCACATCGTCACTTCGCTGCCGAAGCTGAGCCCGCCCATCCCGATCCTTGTCCTGTCGATCCGGCCTTCCGAGGCGAGTTGCTCCACCGCGCTCTCGACCGCCGACTGCCCCAGCTCGTAGCGCTCCTGCGCGTTGGCCGAGAACGAGGGTGCGTTGATGCAAAGCGTGGAGATGCCCTGCTCCGCCATCGTGGCCAACGGCCACTCGTCGCCCGAGCCGCCGCGCACGAAGCCGATGCAGCGGTAGTAGGTGACGAACAGCGGCGGCAGCTTGCCGTCCGCGTGGCGCGCCGAGTAGAGCTGACCGGTGAACGTCCTGCCTTTCGCATCCGTCCAGCGCAGCAGTTGCGCTCGAATCCCGGCAAGGCCCTGCGCCAGCGCCTGGTTGGGATCGAACAGCACCTGTCGCGCACCCGTCTGCAGGTCGACCCGTTCCAACCGTGGCGGCCGGTTGGCCTCGGCCGTCACGCAGGCCAGCGCCGCGGACGACACGCCGCAGGTGCCCGGCCCCCAACGCCCTTCCCCACCGAACAGGCCGTCGGAAGTGGCAACTTGGGACACCGCACCCGTGTCGACATTCCAGCGGTAGATGGATTGCGCGAACCCCTTGTCGTAAGGCGTCACCGTGAAGATCGCCTCGTCGGTTCCGGGGCGCCACTGCACGTCGCTGATCTCCTTGCCGGTGCACGCCTCCGCCACGCATGTCACCAGGCGGCGCGCGCCGTGGGCAGGCAACATCGCCAGTTCGATCCGCGGCTGGCCCGGCGTTGCTTCCGTGCGCGTCAACAACGCGATACGCCCGCTGTGTCGATCACGCTCCAGTTTCCAGACGTGGCGCACCTGCCTGGCGAGATCCGACGCCGCCAGCGCCGCAGGGGGCTTTTCGGACGGCGCGAGATCCCGCACCGCCCCGCTCGCCAGGTCGATCGCCTTCCAGTGGTCGGGCACATCGGCCGTCAGGTCGACTCGGTTGAACATGAGGCCCAGCCGCTGCGTCGCCAGCCGCCCCTCGGTATCGCCGGACCGGAACAGGTTTTGCCCGAGGGGCGTGGCGCGGTCGACGCGAATGCCGCGATCGTATTCGGCCTGCTCCGCCGCAGCTACCTCTTCGCGGGTCGGCCCGACACTGTACTTCAGCACCTTGCCGTCATCGCTCAGCGAGAAGTCGCGCACGTCGGCCCCACCTCCGGTCACGCGTTCGGCCGCCGCGCCGTCCACTGTTGCGCGCCACACATCGATCCGACCGTCCAGGCGGGCGCGGTAGTAGATACCGCGCCCGTCCGGTGACCAGACCGCCGTGGCCGGCAAGGCGATACCGGCCGAATCGCGCAAGGGAACGCCGCCGTCACTCACACGCCACGGGGGCGACGATCCGTCCATCCGCTGGATGTACCAGACGGTGTCGTCGGTGTTGCGCTCGATCGACGCCCGCGCCACCCGGAATGCGACCCGCGTACCGTCCGGCGACACCACCGGACTGCTGAAGTCCGCGACCTCCACCAGCTGCCGCGGCGACACCGCGAACGCGGGGGAGACGGCGCCAAGCGCGCTCAACAACACGCCCAAGCACACAATGCGCCGGACGATGGCGTGCAAAGAAACAGACCTCATGGCCTCGCTCCTGTGTCGGTAGGGCACTGCACAGCTCTATCCATGGCGCGGCATCACCAATGCTTCGAGACGGAGAGGCTGAGATAGCGGCCGATCGCCGAGTAGTTGGTCGAGTCGAAAGGCGCATACGTCCGTGACGTGACGGCGTACAGAGGCGGTGCTCGATCGAAGGCGTTCTGCACCGACAGCTCCAGCGCCAGATCGGACCATGCGTCTTTGCGCGCGCCGGCGTCGTAGCGCAGCGTGGTGTCGAAGGTGGTGAACGAGGCGCCCTTGCTGCCATCGGCGGTGTTGGTCACCCCGTTCTTGTAGTTGCCGAACAGCGATGCGGTGAAGCCGCCCTGCTGCCACACCGCACCGATCCGACTATTGAGCCTGGCCGGAAAGAACAACGTGCCCGCGAGGTCGTGGGCCGGCTGGGCCGATGAAATCTGCTGCGTGCTGTGCAGCCAGCTGGCCGAGCCGCGCACCGTCAGCCGGCCTGCGGCCAGATCGAACCGGTAGGACCCCGACGCATCCAGGCCCCTGGCTCGTTGCCGGGCGGTGTTCATGAACAGGTTGGGCGCGATTGCGGCCACCTTGCTGGCGTCGTAAGCCGTCCCGGTGGCATTGGTGAAGCGGAAGGTTCGGAGCATCTCCGCCTGCTCGGCCGCGGAAGGCGCCTTGCGGATGAACGGCGCGAAAGCCGGGTTGCTGAGTGCCTGGGCGGGGACAAGCGGCTGCACGACGCGGTCGGTGTAGTCGACGTCGAACCAGGTCAGCTCCGCCTCCAGGCCAGCCAGCGCTTCGGGATGGAACGCGAGCGAGGCACTCCAGGTTCGCGCTCTTTCCGGACGCAGGTCGGGGTTGCCGCCGGTGAGGTAGAGCACCGTCGCATCGGGCGCGTAGCCGGTACCGCCCAGCGCGGCCACGGGAAACAGATAGGCATCGCGCGTGAGGAACTGCTGCGCCAGTGTAGGCACCTTGAACGACTTGCCCCAAGACGCCTTCGCCGTAAAGTCTGCGCTGGGACTGTAGATCAAGCCCAGCTTGGGGGTGGTGACCCCGCCAAAGCTGTCGTAGTGCTCACCCCGAACCGCGCCGGTCAGGGCCAACCGTCGCACGCCGGAAACGCCCTGCTCCGGGCCGACCAAGGGCAGGTTGAGCTCGGCATAGGCAAAGCGACTGCTGACGTCCCCATCCACCTGGGTGATGCCGCTGATCGGGTTGCCAAGGCGGAAAGCATTGCTGCGGTAGCCGGCGCCCACCGCGAGCCGCGCCTCGCCACCGGTCAGTGAGAACAGCGGCCCTTCGCCGCCTATCTCGTACACCCGGCTCCGGTTGCGGTAGGCCGTGCGCGACAGCCTCGACATCCCGGTGGCCGGGGTCACCACCGTGAGGCGGGCATCGGTGTTCTCCCGGCCCCAAGTGCCGCCGATCGACACTGTCCAGTCGTGGGGCAGAAACAAGTCGAGGCTGGGCGAGACCAGCGACGTGGTCGTCTTCGGCGTGTTGTGTTCGTAGTTGGTCGCATGCGCCAGGTCCGTGACGATCTCGCGCTCGGTACGGAACGTATCCAACCGAAACTCGCCGATATCCCCCAACGACTGGTGCGCGCTAAGCAGGCCACTGTGCAGTTCGCCCGCCTGATACAGCGTCGAAGGGACATACATGCTCTTGGCGTACGTGCGCTGGCTCGCGAAGATCGGATCGTTATCACTCTTCTTCCATGTCGCGATCAGCCCGCCGGTGGACCAGGTGGTGCCGCCCGTGGCGGTGTACTCGTGCGTGGTCAATCCCCCGTCCGTGGCGGTGCCGTAGCGGGACCCGACCGTCACGCCATCAAAGTCGCGACGCAAGATCACATTGCCCACGCCGCCCACCGCATCGGAGCCATAGATGGCCGATGCGCCGTCCGCGACGATCTCGATGCGGTCCACCGCCTCGACCGGAATGGCGCTGATGTCCACCATCTGGGTGAATCCACCGTAGGACATGCGCCGGCCGTTGAGCAGGGTCAGCGACGCATCCTGTCCGAGGCCGCGCAGATTCAGGCCCGAGCCGCCGGTGATGTTCTGGTTGCCCTGCCCTCCTCCGGTGGCGCCAGCGGCAATGCCGGGGTTCTGCCCACCCGCGAAGTTCTGCGGCACGCTGCGGATCACCTCGCCGAGATCGGTGAAGCCCTCCTGCTGGATCTGCTCGCTGCCGATCGTGATGACCGGTGAGGGCGTGGTACCGCCGCGGATACGCGTGCCGGTGACCGTTACAGTCGGAAGCTGCGACACAGCCGATTCCGCGGGCGGCGCGGTCGTTGCCGAACGAGCGGAGGCAGGACCGTCCCCGGGCCTGGCGCTTTCCTGCACGCGCGTGATCACGATGGTCGTGTCGCCGGCCTGCCGGTAGGTGAGGCCACTGCCCTGCAGCAGGCGGCCGAGTGCCTTGTGCCAGCTCATGCGGCCACGGACCGCCCTCGCCTGCCTACCCGCGACCAACGCGGGTGGATAGTCCAGCCGCAGGCCGCTTTGCGTGCCGAGCGCATCGAGGGCCGCGGAAAGTTTGCCTGCCGGTAGATCGAAGTCGGCCTTGACCTGCGAACCGGTCACCGCGGCCCTGCCCGGCGCGGTCGTGTCCGTAGCGACCGCCCGGGCCTGAGCTAGCCCGGTCGTGCCGGTGGCAGCCACGAGCAAGGCGATGGAAATGGCGTTGCGTAGCGTGCTTGTTTTCATGCTGTGCTTTCCCCCTTGGTTGGTCCTGCTGGCGTGCCGGTCCGGGCGTTTCCCAGAATTGGCAAGGTCTTCGGGCAAGATCTGTCTCGCGTATGGTTTGCGCAGGCGGCGGACGCATCCGATTAGCCGCAGTTCCCCTACCACCGCTAAGATACAGTATATATACAGTAGAGATATATTCTGTAGATTGCAAGACGGTAGAGACAGAGGCTTGAGCTCATGCCTTCCAAGTCTTTGCAATCATTCCCATCAAGCACCCGTTCTCACATAGCGGCGAACATTCGTCGCCGACGCAAGACCAAGGGTCTGAGCCAAGAGAAGCTCGGTGAATTGGCAGAACTCCATCGCACATACGTGTCGCAACTCGAGCGCTGCAAGACCAACATCTCTATCGATAGTCTTGAGCGGATCGCTCGAATTCTTGGTGTGGATACCGCCGAGCTACTTCAGCCCCCGCCTAGAGGAACTGCGCCACTCCGCCCATACGGGATGTAGAGTTAAAAAAAGTAGATTTATACTCTGTAGAATGTAAGCCGGTAGATGGTCAGGCTGGAGGCATGCCTTCAAAGTCCCCGCCACGATCCCTGCCAAAAGCACGCGCCCGTGCGGCAGTGAACATTCGCCGCCTGCGCACGGCTCAAGGATTGAGTCAAGAGCAACTGGCTGAGGTGGCACAGTTCCACCGCACATATGTCTCGCAACTCGAACGCTCCGTTACCAACATCTCCATCGACGGCCTTGAGCGACTAGCACAAGCTTTGGGAGTGGACATCGTCGAGCTGCTGGAGGTGCCTGATTAGGGCAGCAGTTAGGCATTGGAATGCTCCGCCTGCTCTTTGCCAACCAACCAACTTCGTATGCACGGCGAGCCCAGCGGCAAGCGAGTCGTGGTGGAGAGCATCACGCTGCGGCATGTCGCGGAGCGGAATACGGAGCGGAATACGGGGTCAGGTCTAGCTTTGTAGCATCTCTGATTGCGTTCTGCCGCTACGCTGGATGCTACGAAGCTAGACCTGACCCCGAGATCTTTTACCGGGCGCTGTTTGCCGATGCGCTCCCGGACGAGCTGATCGCGGAAATCCGCAGCTATCTGCAGCAGCAGAAGGTATTGGGGACGGACCGGTTCCGCTCGTGGGTCGAGGCCAGAACAGGCCGGTTTGCAGCGGTGCGCCCGGTGGGACGACCACCACGCCAATCAAATTGTCCATGATACCATTTCAGACACCATTTCAACACCATTTCAACACCATTTCAACACCATTTCAACACCATTTCAACACCATTTCAGGACACCATTTCACGACGGCAAACTCGTCGTGCTGACCAATGTCCTGGACTTCAGCGCCGAACACATCATCGAGCGTTACAAAAGCCTGGCCGACATCGAGCGCGGCTTCCGTGTGCTCAAGAACGACATCGATATCGCGCCGGTGTTTCACCGGCTACCTGAGCGCATCCATGCCCATGCGCTGATCTGCTTCCTCGCCCTCGTGCTCTATCGCGTTATGCGCATGCGGCTCAAGGCCCACGGCAGCCGACACAGCCCCAAGACCACGCTGGAGCTGTTGCGGCGTTTGCAAAAGCACCGCGTCCAGCTCGGCGAACAGCATCTCACCGGTATCGGCAAGACCTCACCTCAGCAACTCGATCTCTTCGAGGCTCTCGGTATCGATCAACCGACCTGACGACCGTTGTTGTGTCATTTTTGCCTATCGCTAGATAAGCAAATCAAGGACTTATGCGATTAGCTGCGGAACTTGAGTGACCCAGGCCGGACTTGCGCTCGACCAGCGTCACGACCCGCGCAAACCCATTGCCCACGATGGTGTCGCCTTCCCAGTCACCTACTCGCTTGCGAGTCTCCACGATGGTCGGTCGCTCGGCGATGCGCCGCCCGCGAAAGCGTTGACGCTGCCGCGGTGTGCCACAGCGATGGCGGCGGCAACGCCGTTGCTTGCGGCAGCGCAGCGTAAGCGCTAATTCAGCGGCGTTGTTGCCTACCCGGCATCGACGGCGTAAAGATCCGAACGCAGCGGGTTCTGCGCGAAGCGCTGCTTCCACTGGCGCGGGGTGAGTTCGGCCACGCGCGAGGCGGGATGCTGACCGACACGCTGCAACACATCGACCAGATAGGTATAGGGGTCGATGCCGTGCAGACGGCAGGTGACAATCAAGCTTTGTACGATGCCGACGTGCTTGGCGCCCAGCTCGGTCCAGCAAAAATTCCAGTTCTTGCGGCCCATCGGGATCACCCGCAGCGCACGCTCCAGATGGTTGGTGTCGATCGGCACGTCCGGATCAGTGAGGAACACTTCCAGACCCAGCCGGCGCTCGCGTGCATAGGCCAGCGCTTTGGTGAACGGGTTGCTGGGCAACAGACCCTGGCGCTGGAACTGGCGCTCGATCCAGTCGAAGAACACCTCGACCTGGGGTTTGCTGTGGGTCAGCCGGTACACACGCTTGTGCTCACCGGTCAGCTTGCCCTCGCGGATCTGCTCCTCGACCGCGTACAGCGTGCCAATCTGTGCCAGCGCCTCGCCGGCGCCGTCCGGCGCAGCCGCCTGAGCCTCGAAGAAGCCGCGTCGCGTATGCGCCCAGCACTGAGCGTGGGTCAGGCCGGTCTTCTTCGCGTAGCTGGCGTAGGCGCCGTAGCCATCGGATAGCAGCACACTGCCTTCGGCCGGAGACAACCCCAGCAGGCTGATCACGTTGGCATGGTTGCGCGAGGGGAAGAATGGAAAACAGACCTCGTCGTGTTCGCCGTATACCGGCCAGAAGTAACCGGTCTTCATCGCGCCCGGATGCTTCTTGTCGGCCGCGTTGCCTTCGATCCGGCGGCCGGCCTTGATCGGCGTCTCGTCCATAGCAATCACCCGGCCGTAACGGATCGCCTCGAACTGGGCATCGTAGATCGGCTCCAGCAGCGCGATGATCTGCTGCGCCAACTGGGTCAGCCACGGCCGGCTAACCGTGATCCCGCCATCGGCCAGCCGCTGGTGCAGACGATACAGCGGCAAGTGATAGGCAAACTTGTCCACCAGCAGCCCGGCGGCGAAGCTGACATCGGCACGGCTGCCCTCGATGACGCCGACCGGAGCCGGTGGGCAGCTGATCACTTGAGTGTCGCGGCGCTTGGTTACCGCGCGCAGGTACTTTAGCACCACGAAGCTGCCTGGCCGCTGCGCCAGGCGGTAGCTGACCTTCTCGCCGATCACCTCGAACTGGTCTTCCGCCAACCCGGCGGTGGCGGCATCGGGCACGCGGATGGTCTGCACCGGGACCCGTGACTCGTCGAAAAACGGTACCGCCTCGCTATCGGCGGCCAGGTCGCGCTGGGCGATGCGCCGCGTGTGCGCGGGCACCGTGCGCGAGGGCTTCGCTGCTGTGGCCGGCAGCGGCAGCATCTCACCCAAATGCATCTGGGTGGGATCGGGCAGCGGTGCCAGGCGCTCGCTCTTTTGCCCGAACAGCTGGCGTTTGAACCAGTCGAGCTGGTGCTTGAGCACGTCGATCTGCTGCTGCAGCGTCTGGATCGTGGTGTCTCTGGACTGCACCAAGGCGATCATCTGTGGCACGCTCAACGACGCGATATCCGTCGTGTTTGCCGTGCTGGAGGTGGCCGTGTTTTGCACGGCCAATATGATACTAGAGTCATCGTCATTCATGGCCGTTTTTACGGCTATTTTCACCATTATTTTCACGGTTATTTTGATGATGATTGACCAAGCCGAAAACGCTTGCGCTGGCGTCCCGGCTCGATGCCTTCGAGCAGCAGCTTGAACGCGGTCCAATCCATCTCGCGCGAGCGCACCGTCCGCCAATCGCTGAGGAACCGACCGGCCTCCAGACGCTTGGCCCACACGCAGAAGCCGCTGCGATCGAAGTACAGCACCTTGATCTGCGTCGCTCGCCGATTGATGAACACGAACAACTGGCCACTCAGCGGATTTTGGCCCATCGCGTGCTCGGCCAATGCTGACAAGCCATCGAACGACTTGCGCATGTCCACCGGTGCGCCGTACAGCTGCACGCGGATCTGGCCTTCGGGAAAGAACATCAGTGGCGCACCAGATGCAGCATCAACCCGCCACCCATATCCAGGTGCACCTCGAAGGACGCTGATGACGACGGCTCGCTCAGCCGGCCCAGATCGACAAACCCGGTCGGTACCGGAGGTAATGCGCTGGCCACTGGAACCTGGCCTGCATCCGCTACCGTGCCCAGCAGCGATCGCCAGCGGTAGAAGCTCGCCGGACTGACCGACTCGTGCTGGCAGAACGCCGTAACCGTCTGGCCACTGCTCGCAAACCGCGTCAACAACGCACGCCATCCTTCCGCACTTCGCCGCTGCCGTCTGATACCTGACATCGCCTCTTCTCCGATCGTTGCACCGGAGAATCATTGTCCTGACGGTGGCGCGAAACGGAAGAACGCCGTTCAGTTACCGCTTACAGCGCAGGTGCCGCCACAGCTCGCCACCGCCTTGGCGGTCGGCGGCGATGTGTTGGTAGATGCGCTCGTGGCTGATGGATGCCTCGCTGGCGATCTGTACGGGGCTCCATTGCTCTGCGGTGAGCCGCGCTTCCACGGCAGCCCACTGCGCCGGCTGGATCCGAGCTTGCGTGCTCGCTGCATGTCTACGCTTCGCACTCTGCCGTGGTGCGGCTCGCGCGTGATACAGGGTCGCATCGCCCGGGTTGCGGCGAAGCTCGCGGCTGATCGTCGTCGCCGCGCGTTTCAACTCCGCGCTGATTTCGCGGGCTAAAAATCCACCCCTCTGCAGGTGCTGAATCTGATAGCGTTCGTCTTAGCTCAGGTGTGTGTAGCTCATGTGCAGTTCCACTTGGCGGTGAAGCTGTGCAGGCTACCGCGCCTGCGCCGCTCTACCGCTTCGGGTGCTGCACTTCAGAATTGAACTCGCCGTAGAACCCCTGACGCTAGGATACGAAAAGCGGAAGTACCTGGTCTACAACCAAAGCGCAAATCGATGCCACAAATACAGAAGATATCGCCACCATTCCTACCTTCGTCCTCGAATCCCACCTAAAAGTAAATAGACTTGCGCCAAACACGAATAAGGTAAAAAAAAGCAAGCCTAATAAGTCAATACGCACTCCTCTAAGTGTCTCGTCACCGACCAACACACCTGTCATCGCTTTAAAAAGCTGGGTAGACGGGAGGAAGCTAAAAAGTCTAACCGCCGCGTGGGGAAAGTACCGTAATGGAACCGTAGCTCCCGAAAAGACAATTAGCACAATAAAGGTGATTTGGTTGGCAATCTGAGCAGCTTGGACACTATCAATTAAGCAACTGACCAGGCAGCCAATTGAACTTATCGCCAAGGACCCCAATAGCGCGACAATGAATATCGACGGGATTTTTTGCCAAAGATCCGAACCAAATAGTACCGCAGTAAGCACGATTTGAATCGCTAGCACGATGCAGAGAACGATGAAACTTGTCAGCATCCGCGCCACGAGAATCTGCCAAGGATTGACTGGCGTAAGATAATACTGTTTAAATAGCCCATTTTCACGGGACATAATCAAAGGTAGCACCACGCCAAAGATTGAGTTACTCACCGTCACAAAAGTAATAAGCGCCGCCAGAACAGGCATGATCTCGCTGCCATCGCCCTGACCAATCCCTAGTACATAGACACCGTAAAATATCATTGGAAAAGCAATCGTGAAGAAAAAAGCCGCCTTTATGCGAAATGTCAGCTTTATCTGCACAATGATAAAGTTAATTAGTGTGTCCACTTTCTTCTCCCGTCATCTCGAAATATAGCGACTTCAGGTTTTGTTCTCTAACCGAATGTCTCGTTAGGACAGGATGTAATGATTGACCGAGGCCTTCGTGGATCACCTGCAGCAATGCCTCAGGCTTTGCTACGTCGTGACAAAAAATCTTGTTAGCCTTGGCCATCGCCTTGTAACCATTATCTTTCAGGACCTCAACAACACTATCAATACCTTGTGCAGAGGCGTAATGCAGCTGAACAACATGATGACCTTTGGATTCTCTCAAGTAGGTCTCTATTTCTATCGCAGGGGACAGCTTCCCCGCACGCATGAACGCAACCTTTTCGCATGTTCTTTCCACGAAATCAGTGACGTGTGAAACAATTAGGACCGCCATGCTACGGTCGCATTTGATTCGAGTTATGCTGTCAATCAGAAGGTCATAAGCACCCAAATCGAGGCCGGACGATGGTTCATCTAGCACTAACAATTCAGGCTCATTCAAGAGTCCAATGGCCAGGGACAAACGTTGCTTTTGGCCGCCGGATAGCTCGTCTATGAATTGGTCAAAACTGTCTCCCAGCCCTAGGTCGACAAAGGTTTGCCGCGCACGTCTTCGCTCAACCCCGTAGAAACTAGAGTAAAGACGCACAATATCATGCACCTTAAGTCTCTCTGAAAACGGAACGTTTTGCCGTACAACAGCCACACGCTGAGTCATCCAGCGCCGAGTTCGAACTGGATTACCTCCAAAGACGCTTATACTTCCGCTGTCTGGTCGGAGGAGCCCAACCAAAAGATCAATAAAGGTACTTTTTCCAGAACCGTTTGCACCAAGTAGGGCGAGCGATTCGCCCGCCGCTAAAGTCAGATTTGCACCTTCCAAAATGAGCTTCTTTTGATAGTAGGCAAAATTGAGCCCTTTTACCTCAATCACATTGTGTCCCACAGCACTAGGCGTCATTAGCGATCAACCGAACCAAAGGAAAATGGGTAGATGGGCAATTCGGCATATCCGCTGAGCTTCATATATTTACTTAATGCAGATAGTGACATGCCACCCATGGGGCAAAGCGAGATGTTCGACATCGCAGCAGCTACCATAGTAAAGTTTTGCGCAAGGTGGCCAGCCTCAAGAAGCATCAACTTCCACGATCGATCACCGTACTTTGCGTAGCTATTATTCATGTGCGCGCTTAAAATCAGAACGCCAGCCGCATGGTCCCATGTGCTAGCGTTTGTCACGCCGCTCATCTGCGACGGATCGAAGAAAAATTTGTTAGCATCGACGTCCACACTTTCATCGATTACCTGAAGTTGGTGCCTGGCTGGATGATAGTGGTAAAGACCGCGTTCAAGTCCGGCCAGCCTCAGTGATAAAACATACACTTCAATGGGGTATAAGGCACCTCCAGAGGGGTAGTGTCTGCGCCGGACACCCAGCTTTTCCGTAGGATGATCACCCACGGCGGCTGCGAGCCAGCTGGAAAGCTCGTCGAGAGTCATTATATTGGGAGAATAACTGCGAACACTCTGCCTTCTTGCAAAAGCATCCCGCAATGGGACAGTTAATACTTGGGAATCGGGCTCTGGAAGGTTTACGCATTTCGCACCAGTGAAGTCCTTACCCCCGCCCTTTAAAACAACGTGTTGCAGTTTTCTCTGCATTGGACGCGGAGGCGCGCCTCCTCCAGAAAAGTCGATGTTCCGCAAATATGTAAGCAGGAGATCCTGCTTGCACGTTAGTGAACTTTCCGGAAACACATTGTCCAGGTAGTCAATAATCACTCTAGCATTCTCAAGGGAACGGGTGAGACCAAGGATTTACTTCTTCACCAAAATCGAGCTTCCGCTCATAAATCGTTGCATAGTCGCGAAGGCGTGCCATTTTTTCAGGCTTGTTGCTCTCTCGGTTGTAAAGAGGAAGTAGTCCAGGAACGACGGCTTTGACGACATGCAGGGAAAGCTCCGAAGCAAAGTCACAGGTCAAATCGTTGATATACGCAGTCTTACCAACCTGCGCTAACTTTTTCGCTAACAGTCCGATTTCCCCCAAAACGGAAGCCTCGGACGACATCGATAGAGATGCGCGCACTGCAAGAGAGTCCGCGTAGTCAATTTCCTTTCCAGCGCAGAGGAACGCCATTCTTTCCCGACAATCGTTCTTCGCATAGAACTCAGCATGACCGCTCATGGTTCGAATCGCCCCTTCGCCTGCCGGGCTTGGTGCTTCCCGAGAATCAAGGGATAGGCCCTTATATATCGCATCGCTCGACAGCCCCATTAATACTTCAACTAGTGCTTTTTCGAGTACATAATCAGCATCGATCCCGCATGAAGCACCAACAATGGTAAAAGGAGGGGCGTTGTAGAGGAGAGTCACAAAAAAAACAGGAACGCCAACGTCATTCGTAAGATCGCTTATAATTATTTCGTAGCCTGTTTGTAAAAATTCGCTACAAATTTTTTTAAGCGACTGACGCTTGGTATAATGCATCAAGGACTTCAGAAGTACGCGGGGCGGCGAACGACGAGTAAGCCACATGCCCATGATGGCGTCTCGCTCGATCACTTCATATATACCGGAGGATGCAGCTCCAATCCAACTGCTTCCGCATGCCATGCCGGTGCTCATTTGCTCACAAATTCGCTCGTACACTGAGGCGAATTCGATTCCAAGAAAGCATTGAACTACAGGAACGTATGCCAGCGACATTTCCGGCAATTTTTTCACCTGTAGCCAGCGGATTGAAGCCTGTCTATTGAACGGCGTCAGTTCGTTGTATTTTTTTACCCCCATTGAGGGAGCATGACCGTCTCCCTTCCAAGAAAGGTCCTGCCAATACGGCAGATCGAAGCCTTTTGAAACCATCTCATCGTAAGATGACGTGACGAAGATGTGCCTTTTTGGATCCACGATTTGCCCACAATAGCGTTCTACGCCTTCACACAGGGCCTTTATCATCGCCTCCTGAGCGTCAAACGCGAGGCCTGCACCGAGAGACGCAGCTCCGCCCAGCACATCAAGTGGCAGTTCGTTATCTGCCTGAGATGCATCCATTCGGCTCCGCATAAACTTGGCGACGCCGAGAGCTTTACTGCTTTTTGATACCGCCAGCATGCAATCTGAAAACCATAGCGGCTTCTGATAGAGCAGTACTCGCTCGATCGGCCCTCCATGAACGACGGACAATTTCTGGAGATCATGAATGTAGGTCACGGCCACCCTTTTATAAAGTGCACACCAAACACCCCGGGACCTTCATCATCGGCTCGGATGCGACTGTCCCAAGGTGAGGCGTGATCTTGAGTATCTCTGCTGGAAAACGTCTCTGGGATCGCTCAAGTTGGGAAATTAGTGCGCCAGCCTCATGAAAACACGTGGTGAGTTCTTGCGCTTCTGATCGGGAAACTACTGAGGGCGGAGCACGGTAAACTTCGGCCTCTACACGTGCGTTTTGCACTACATCACGCAAGGAGCCAATGGAATTGATGCGAAAACAGCAAAAACATGCCTCTGCGTCGTGATGAAGAACTGGACTGACGAAGCTCATGGCGCCAGAGCGCGTAACAAATAGCCAATTAATCTGTTGAGCTCTCGCCCAGGAATTGACCTTGTAGAGCGCGTGTACGTCAAGGTTGTGAGCGAGCAAAAGCGGGGAATGCATGTCCTGTGACGTTGCTTTAAAGGTCTTCACTAATCTGGCCATATCTTCCTCGCCTATCTCCCTAGCACCCAGTTCGAAAATTTCGATATCAGGAATGACGCCAGACAGCATGCTCGTTACGAGGCTTATCGATTTTAGTTGTGCGAAGGGCGCAACAACGACAATACGGCCATAGACCCTATCCGGCTTCTTGTCTACAATCACGTGATCGTCTCTGAGTTGTTCAAACAGTGTCTCAATGTCTGCGCGCTGCGCGCCGAGCTCCTGCGCCCGCGAAACGTGTCGCTCAATAACATCCTCCGCGACCGAGCCATGCCTTCCTGAGAAATCCTTAATAAATCCCAACAGAAAATCTGCCCAACCTTCATAAATAATCAGTCTATCTCCGCCAAGTACAGCGCACTCGCTGTCCGAAAGTCTTTGAATCGATAGGCCAGACCGGAGGGTAAATATTGTCTCTGGATTCTTCATGATGTTCGTCAGTGAACTTGATATTTAGCGTATGAGCGAATCAGGTTATAAGGCCAACCTTTATAAGCTCTAAAGCAACTAGTGCGACTTTCAGGAGTTGGCAGCGATCCCTTAGGACATTGGACAGCGTCATCCCGGCGCCATGCCGTAGCGATCACGGATCACGATGAATGTGGCACGCGGAACCATTTCGTAAAAAACACATACCATGTCCACCCACGCTACTGAACAAAGTCGCTCTACAGAAGGACTTCGCCATTCACGGTACAACTAAATTTGCCTATTACGAAATCTTTAAAATCGATCCAGATATCTTGGATCGATTCTTTAAAGTTTGATTCTTTAAATTTTCGAGCCTGTCCGAAAAATCTAAACAGAACAACAGCAGCATGCTTCGCAACAGCAGAGAAGAATTACTTCAAGTTGGGCCTCCGAAGCACCTTCCTGTTGACTTGCACCCACAGTGTCGAAAATCTTTTTCAAGTACATGGCTTTATCCTCGTGCATTTTAGTAGGTGGACGTAACTTCCCTAGCAAACGGCTTCACCATAGTCTTTTTTCGCGACCGTACGAGACACATCTCTCGAAACTATAATCGACTCGAGAGGATAGAGACCGACAGCACTAAAGCGACCGCAAGGAGTCATAAAGAACTATTTATCACTACCCCCTCGATTTGTTATAGCCGATGCTAAGACGAAACACTCAGATCAAGATCTTTTATGCCGGATCTATTACGCAATATATTACGTCGTAATATATTATGCCTTCTCTATTCAAGAATGGCGGAGGCAAGTTACTCTAATCAATGCAGCGATGTCAACAAGCTGAACCGCCCCGGGTTTTGAGAAGACTCCAACTCTTGAGAAAATAGTGAATCGCTCCGGGTTTTGAGGAGGCTCCAACTCTAGAGAAGATGGAGCTATGAACAAGTCGAACAAGTTCTCACCTGAGGTCCGCGAGCGCGCTGTGCGCATGGTGCAGGAGCATCGCGGAGAGTACCCATCGCTGTGGGCCGCCGTAGAATCGATGGCGCCGAAGATCGGCTGTGTGCCGCAGACCTTGCTGGGCTGGGTGCAGCGGCACGAGGTCAACACCGGTGTTCGCGATGGCGTGACCCCCGCCGAAGCGCAGCGCGTCAAAGCGCTCGAGCGTGAGGTCAAGGAATTACGCCGAGCCCACGAGATCCTGAAGCTGGCCAGCGCGTTTTTTGCCCAGGCGGAGCTCGACCGCCGACTCAAGTCCTGAGGGACTTTATCGACGAACATCGGAGCACCTTCGGGGTCGAGCCGATCTGCAAGGTCCTGCAGGTCGCCCCGTCGGGATATCGAAGCCATGCGGCGCTTCAGCACGATCCGCGTCGGCGCTGTGCCCGGGTCAAACGGGACGCGATGCTGGTGCCGGAAATCAAACGGGTCTGGGAGGCCAACATGCAGGTCTACGGTGCGGACAAGGTCTGGAAGCAGTTGGCACGCGAGAGGATGACGGTGGCGCGGTGCACCGTCGAGCGGTTGATGCGGCGGCAAGGCCTACGCGGTGTCGTGCGCGGCAAGGTAGTGCGCACGACGGTCAGCGACCGCAAGGCACCGTGCCCGATGGACAAGGTCCATCGGCAGTTCAAGGCCGGGCGACCGAACCAGCTATGGGTCTCGGATTTCACTTACGTCTCGACCTGGCAGGGCTGGCTGTACGTGGCCTTCGTCATCGACGTGTTCGCACGTCGCATCGTGGGCTGGCGGGTCAGCCGCTCGATGCGCACGGACTTCGTGCTCGATGCCTTGGAGCAAGCGCTCTACGCACGTCAGCCCGAGCGTGACAACAGCTTGATTCATCACAGCGATCGCGGGTCGCAATATGTCTCCATTCGCCACACCGAGCGTCTGGCCGAAGCCGGCATCGAACCGTCGGTGGGCGACAAGGGCGACAGCTACGACAACGCGCTCGCGGAGACCATAACGGCCTCTACAAAGCCGAGGTAATCCACCGCCGAGGACCATGGAAAACCAGGGAGGCCGTGGAGCTGGCCACACTGGAATGGGTGGCTTGGTTCAACCACCACCGACTGCTCGGACCCATCGGCTATATCCCGCCTGCAGAGGCTGAGGCAAACTACTACCGGCAACTCGCCAGTCAGCCCGCTGCCGTGGCGGCCTGACTTAAACCAAATAGCCTCCACGGAACCCGGGGCGATTCACTTCGAGCAGCAGAGACCATTAGCTTAGGATGGTGTCTACGGAACCGACAGCGGTCCATTATGCCATACCCGCCAACCATGCCGCGGAAGTGACCAGCGCACTGACAAGGAGCAGATTCAATTGACCAGAGCATCCTTGGACGACAGTCTTGCTGCTGTAGCTCGAATGTGATGGTGAACTAGCGACTCGCTACTTTTCAATGCGCGATGCAACGACTTGTCCGCCCAAGCTAATGACCTAGCCAATTTCCGCTCGCATTCCGGTGCATTTCCACTCAGCGCAGCGCGCAGCGCCAAACAGCGAGGCCACAAACTTGGTAGCCACCACGTCGCTCCAGCTGTCAAGATGGAGCTTGACAGCTGGCTCTCATCTTCCAGCTCCATCGCCTTGGTAAAAATTATTTCCATGCGAATAATGGATATCAAGTCTTCAATGGTCGCAACTAGTTGACGATCTATATTACCTAGCATGCGGTCAAGCTCATCCTCCAATTCATGCACCTCCGACCAGCGGCCACTGTGCTGAGCGGTCTTCAGCCGAATCTGGATCGAAATTAGAGAATAAGGCGGGGGCAGCACCGCAAGTTCGGTCACTACGTCGCCCGGTAAATCCTCTTCCAGTACGCCCTGGATGGAGAGGGCGAGAAAGCGCACGTAGGCGCCGACTCGGCACGCGCGATTGCCTGACTTCAACCACTGCAGCAATTGTAAACCGTCCGACGGGTTAGGACATGCGAACGGCAAAAGGTTCGCCGCGCCGATCGCGGCATTATAAACAGCGAAAGACAAGAGTGCGTTCACCAGTTCGGAAGCGCTTTCGCGCGAGTATGACCATGCCAGACAAGCCAACAGCATGGCGCTCAGCGAGGCTATCAAGTTTGCAAAAGGGCCCCCGATCGCATAGCTAATATGTTGAGCTCGCAGCGAGCGGTCGAGGTTGGGTATGGCAAGAACCGAGCCGGATACACTCAACCCGCTTCTGGGACCCCTAGGATGCCAGCGGAAGCGCCATCCACGCGTCATCGCCATTCCCTGCAGCGCGCCAACCTGTATGCTCAAAACTGTCATGCTTGCCCATCTGGCGGTGACTATGTGGCCCGACTCGTGTATAACCGAGGTCGTCCACATGATTATAAAATATAGCAAGATAACTAGTAGGTAGTCCTTTGGAGACATGCCCAACCTAAGGTGGACGGCGCGAAGCATCAGGGCCAAGCCCCCTAAGCAACCTCCCAGTATCATTAGCCACCACCCACACCGCGCGCTAACGTTGAACCAGCTCGGGGGACGCCACAGGCCAATTTCGTTCGGTTCGCGTGCTCTGTTCTCAACGCTAGTTTTCGAGATTGTGTCCTGCATGGCTCCATCCCTCACGTGGCTCAGGCAACGCTAAATAAGCCATCGCAGGTATTATCCCGCGCAGAGCCTACCTTTGCGCTACGACCTACAACCAGCCCTTCTGCCGAGCCAGCCGATACGCCTCGATACGGTTGGCCACCCCGAGTTTGCCGATCGCCTCGGAAAGATAATTGCGCACCGTGCCATGTGAGAGATTCAGTCGCGTTGCGATGTCGCCCGCTGACTGGCCTTCCCCAGCCAGTCGCAACACCTGACGCTCGCGATCGTTCAATGGATCGGCCTCGGACCACGCTTCCAGTGCCAGCTGGGGATCGATCGCGCGGCCACCGCAATGCACGGTGCGCAGGGCTTCGGCCAGATGCTCGGCGGGCGCGTCCTTCAACAGATACCCGGACACGCCGGCGTCCAATGCGCGACGCAGGAAGCCGGGCCGGGCAAAGGTGGTCACGATGATCACCTTGATCGGTAGCTCCTGGCGCTGGATACGCTGCGCCAGCTCCAGGCCGGTCAGACCCGGCATTTCGATATCGGTGACCAGCACATCAGGCTTCAGCCGCTGCAACTCACGCCACGCCGCCTCGCCGTCGGCGGCCGATCCGAGCACGTCGATATCGACCTCCAAGCTCAGCAAGGCCGATAACGCGCCGCGCACCATGGCCTGGTCTTCAGCCAGCAAGACGTGAATCATGCGGTGGAATGCTCGGAGCCGGGCCTGGCCTGCTGCGCGGCATTCGCCGCTTCGCCAGGCGACGATGTCGGCTGCACCAGCCGCAAAACAGGTATGGGTGCCAGCACCTGCAATCGCGTACCACCGCCTCGCGGCGACTTCACCGTCAGGCTGCCGCCCAGTGCCCGCACCCGCTCGCGCATCCCGCTCATGCCGTTGCCCTCCGAGTGGATGCCTCCGCGACCATTGTCGCTGATGTCCATGCGCACGCTGGCGTGCTCCCGCTGCAGTTCAATGGTAGCCACGCTCGCCCGCGCATGGCGGGCAATATTTGTGACTGCCTCGCGCAGCACCAGGGACAGACCACACTCCACCTGCTTTGGTAGGTGGTCCGGCGGATAACCCGATTGCAGCGACACGCCCGAGGACTCCAGCATCAGCCTGGCAGCAGCCAGCTCGGCCGCCAGATCACTGGCGCGAATACCGCTCACGGCGCTGCGCACTTCGGCCAAGGCATGACGTGCCACCTTCTCGGCCTCCCCGACCTCGCGCTGGGCCGCTTCGACGTCGCGGTCGAACAGCTTGCGGGACAGTTCCAGCTTCAGGGTGATCAGCGACAGCGTGTGGCCGAGCAGGTCGTGCAGGTCGCGGCCAATCCGCTCACGCTCGGCGGTGGCCGCCAATCGCCGCACCTCGTCGTGGGAAAGCTGCAGTTGTGCATCTTTCTCCTCGCTGGTGCGCTCGGCATTGACCACGATACCGATGATGAACGACATCAACGGGATCGAGAACACCGCCTGCCATGGATAGTGCAGCAGCCAGGTTTCCAGCAGCAGAGCCGCGTTGAGCATGGTCAACCACACCAGATAGGTGCGAAAGGGCATGCGGCAAACGCGCAGCATCACGCAACCGTAGATGAAATAGGTCAGGCCGCTGGGATACCAGGAAACCAGCGCGATACTCAGCAGCACCATCGCCAGCGCGTAGCTGCGTGCTATGGTTCGCGGCGCAACAACGCTCTTGTAGTACAGCAGCAGAAACAGCGGGTAGCTGGCCAACGTGAAGACCAGCCATCGGCCATTCCAGCCGTCGCTACTCCAGATGGGTGTGGCAAACAGCCAGGCCGACCAAAGCAGGTGCACCGCATCGATCCAGGGCGACTTTCCTCGATGGATACTCGCGGCGGCCAGCGAATCCGGTGCTGGCGTAAAAAATGCGGTTATTCGTTGAACCATCGCGCCTGCCCCTGCAGAGCCTTTGTGCGTCGCCATACTACTTCAACCATGTCGGCGCAGGCGCCGCGCCGCCATCAGCAGGAATCCTGCGGCAAAGCCGACCAGCACCAACACATGCAGCAGCAGCGGCCCGTGCTTCATGCCCACCGCCGCCAACGCCAGCATGTCCAGGTGATAGCTCGGCCATACCGGTGCGATCTGTTGCAGGAATTTCGGCAGCATCGGCAACGGAAACCAGAGACCGGACAGGAACGCCATCGGCAAGTAGATCAATTGCAGCATGCCTGGCGCGCCCTGTCCCTTGAACACGGTCCCGACCCACATGCCCAGTGCGCAGAACGGCAGCACGCCGAGCATGCCAGTCAGCAAGAGGGCGCTCATCTGGGCCAAGGAAAGCAACACATGCCCCAAGGTCAGCGCCATTACGAGCAGCAGCATGATCACCGCGCCCGCGGCCAACATTGCCATCATCATTTTGCCCGGCAGATAGGCGCCCGGTGGCATCGGTAACGCACGTTTGAAGGTCAGCAGGCCGCTTTCGCGTTCTATCGCCAGCGACACGCCGAAACCGAACAGGCCCGGACTCATCACCCCGAAGACCCCGTAGCTGGCGAGCAGATAGGTAGACGCGCCCTGCCCTCCCGAATGCCCCATGATGACGCCAAACAACAGGTAGAACAGACCAGGGAACAGCATGATCGGCAACATGAAGGCCGGGTTGCGCGCGTAGCGCAGGCACTCGCTGCGAGCTTCTTCCAGATAAGCGCCAAGAACGCGGCGACGTGGCATCACGATGGCGGCCGTGGACTCGTTCGCTGAAGGGATGGTTTCCATTTCAGGCGGCCTCGCGTTGCAGTTGCTCCGATGCCTCGTCGGCATCGCGGGTGAGCTCGGTGAATGCTTCAGCCAATCCGGCGCGATGGACCTCCAGCTCGGCCAGACGCGGGTCGGCCTCGAGCAAACGGCGCACCACGATTTCCGCTTCGGCTGTGGTGATGTGCAGACGCTCGCGTTCTCGATGCGCTTCGCTTACATCGGGCCAACCACGCACGGTGTCGATTGACAGCGCGCTCAGACAGCGAATGCGCTTGAGCGCCACCTTGGCGCGCAGTTCATCAACCGAGCTCTCATGGATGATTCGGCCACGTGACATCACGCAGACGCGGTCGGCCAGTGCCTCGGCTTCTTCCAGATAATGCGTGGTCAGCAGCACCGAGCACCCGTCGGCGAGCAGTTGGCGGATCGCCGCCCACAGCTTCTGCCGTGCCTCGATGTCCATCCCCACGGTGGGCTCATCCAGAAACAGCAGTTCGGGCCGACCACACAGCGCCAGCGCGAACTGCACCCGCCGTTGCTGTCCGCCGGAGAGTTTCGCGTAGGGTCGCTGCAACAAATCGCCAATCCCCGCCAGCTCGGCACTTTCTGCCACGGAACGGGGCACCGGATAGGAGCTGGCGGTCAATCGCAGCAGTTCGGCGACGCGCAGGGTCGGCGGCAACTGGGCGTTCTGAAGCATTACGCCGATGCACCGACGCGGCTCGATGCGCTGCGGGTCCAACCCAAACAACTCGACGGTGCCGGCGTCGGCTCGGATCAACCCCAGCAGCAGGCCGATTGCAGTGGTCTTTCCCGCCCCATTCGGACCGAGCAGGGCGAGCAGCTCGCCACCGCGCAATTGCAGCGCGGCACCCTCCAGTGCCGCGACGCTCCCGTAGCTTTTAAGCACCCCCGCGAGACGTGCGACCACATGGTTTGAATCGTTCATGGCATGGCTCTCCTGTGCCTTGCAGCCTAGGTCGTACGGGTTCGCGCTCCCACCCGCCGTCGTCAGCCATCGCGGGTGACAACCGTCATGCCGGGGGTACCGGTGACCCTGCCCGCCGCGCTATGCTCAGGAGATCATCTTGCGCGCCCAGCCTGATTCGAGATCCTGGACAGCAGGCGTTGTGCCCTGATCCGACCGCCCTCCGGCGACGGCCTCGAGACACACGTCGGCGCGCAAGCACATCGGCCTGCTTTGCGCTGGGTGCGAGGCGCCGACTGATCCGAGGAGGAACATCCTGGGTGTGATCAATCAGCTGCGCGAACTGCGCGAATTCGGCGGCAAGCCGCGTACCGTCGGCCTGGACGACGCCAGCATCGAGCGACTGGCAGCCGACAACAGCATGCTGACCCAGGCGATCACCGAAGCGGTGGCACGCCACCGCGAACTGCGGGCGGAGATGTCCGATTTCCTGAAGCTGGACGAAGACGAACAGCTGGCCCAGGCCTAGGAGCCTGTCGGACTTTGCCGGTCGAGGCGAGAATTCAGCTGTGCGAGGACAGATTTTCGACGATTTGCAGGCCCATAGTGGTTCTATGGGTCAAAAAGCGGCGGAAATATGGACCGCCCAGATGGATTCGCAGACCGACCGGGTAAAGTCCGACAGGCTCCTAGCAGCCTGTCGGACTTACGGAAAATCACAAAATTTTGGTCAAAAAGTGATCAAAACTGCCGGCGTAGGTCGCCTCAAATTGAGTTCGAGTCCTCAAGTTGCCGCAAATCGACGTACGAGGCACGTGTCTCATCCAAGTCCGACAGAGTAAAAAGAGACTTCCTCCCCTTTCGGCCTCGAGGGCCATGATGGTGTTGTTACACAACCGTCAGCAGAAGAGGAAGTCTCCATGAACACTATAACGATCGGCGTGGATTTGGCGAAGAGCGTGTTTTCGGTGTGCGAGGTGGACGGCGCGGGCCATGTGTTGCGTCGGCAGGATCTCAAGCGTGAGGCTTTTGCCCTGTGGCTGGTACAGGTGCCGGCTGGGACGGTGGTGGCGATGGAGGCCTGCAGCGGTGCGCATTACTGGGCGCGGCGGTGCCTGGAGCATGGGCTGCAACCGCGGCTGATCGCGGCGCAGTTCGTCAAGCCATTTCGCAAAAGCCAAGTCAGCAAGAACGACCGCAACGACGCCGAAGCGATCGCCACCGCAGCCCGTCAGGGCAACATGCGCTTTGTGCCGGTGAAGGATGTCGATCAGCAGGCGCGACTGGCGTGGCATCGGGTACGCGAGGGCTACAAGACCGAATCGTTGGCGATCGGCAACCGCTTGCGCGGCCTGCTGGCCGAGTTCGGCATCGTCGTGACGCTGGGTGATGCGGCCTTGCGGCGGGCGCTGGCGGATCTGGATAAGCAGACGGCGCTGCCGGGCGAATTCAAGGAACTGATCCGTGGTCTGGAAGCGCATTGGGCCCAGGTGCGCCTGGCCTTCGACGCGTGCGATGCACGCATCGATGTCCACGCGCGCGCGGACGAGCGTTGTGTGCGCCTGCGCGCGATCATCGGTGTCGGGCCGATCACCGCCGATGCGATAGTCGCTAGCGTCGGCGCGGCGCAGGCGTTCAGGAACGGACGGCAACTCGCTGCCTGGCTGGGGCTGGTGCCCACCCAGCATTCCAGTGGCGGGCATGCGCGCTTGGGTGAGGTCAGTTGTCGCGGTGATGCGTACCTGCGCACCTTGCTGATCCAGGGCGCGCGCAGCAGCCTGCAACGTGCCAAAGCGGTCAGCGTGGAGAAGTCCACGCCCGAGCAGATCTGGATCCGGCAGCTATCGTGCCGGATGTGTTTCGGCAAAGTGCTGGTGGCGATTGCCAACAAACACGCCCGGCAGCTGTGGGCGATGCTGGCGCACAAGGAAAACTACGATGCCGACGCGTGGCTGAAGCACCCGATGGTGCAGCGGCCGGCCGGCAAACATGCCATCACGGTTGCCGCGATGGCATGAAAAGGTTCCACGTCAGCGCGAAGCGGTAACAACGGGTCAGACCCACCCGGAGAGAACCTGACTAACAGTTCGGACGTCTAAACGTGTTTCGGTTGATCCCCGAGCGCCGACGACACCGCCGACAGAATGAGGTCTCCGGGCGCGGTTTATACCTTGGTCCGCACCAGCAACACCGATGCAACAAGACCGTTTACGGAAATGCAGTCTGGCAACGTTGAACACCGCATCGAACTGACAAAGCGACACTCGGCAAAGAGGACAACACCATGGTCAGCGAAAGCCTGAAAGCTCAAGGCAAGAGCATCAAGTGCGCGGTATTGACGGGAAGTCTCTTACGGGCTGCTAGGCGGGATTCGTCAACTTTTACCCCGACGACGCGATCAATCCCTACCTGCCGGCGACGGCACGCGGACCATGGATCGTCACCCTGAAGGGCGCCGTGGTGCACGACAACGGTGGTTACGGCATGCTCGGTTTCGGCCACAACGATCCGGTCATCCTCGACGTGTTGAGCTGTCCGCAGGTGATGGCCAACGTGATGTCGCCGAGCGTGTCGCAGTTGCGCTTTACCCGCGCCCTGGACAAGGAACTTGGGCGCAGCCGCGGCGGCAGCCCGTACGCCCGCTACCTGTGCCTGAACTCCGGCTCCGAATCGGTTTCGCTGGCTTGTCGCATTGCCGACGTGAATGCCAAGGCGATGACCGACGCCGAGGGCCGCTACGCCGGGCGCAGCATCAAGCGGTTGGCGGTGAAGGGCGCCTTCCACGGCCGGACCGACCGCCCGGCGCTGTATTCGGACTCCAGCCGCAAGGCGTACAAGCAACACCTGGCCAGCTACCGGCACGAGGATTCGCTGATCACGGTGGCACCCTACGACGTGGCCCAACTGGAAGCGGCGTTTGCCGAAGCGGACAAGCACGGCTGGTTCATCGAGGCGATGTTCCTCGAGCCGGTCATGGGCGAAGGCGACCCGGGCCGCGCGGTGACGCCGGAGTTCTACAAGGCGGCGCGGGCACTGACCGAAGCCCACGGCACCCTGCTGCTGGTCGACTCGATCCAGGCCGGTCTGCGTGCGCACGGCGTGCTGTCGTTGACCGACTATCCCGGCTTCGAAACACTGCCGCCCCCGGACATGGAGACCTTCTCCAAGGCGCTCAATGGCGGTCAATACCCGTTGTCGGTACTGGCGGTCAGCGAACGCACCGGCAAGCTCTATCGCAAGGGCATCTACGGCAACACCATGACCGCGAATCCGCGCGCCCTGGACGTGGCACTGGCCACGCTGGGCGAGCTGAGCGACGAAGTACGCCAGAACATCCGCGAGCGTGGCAAGGAGTTCGTCGACAAGCTCAATACGCTGAAGAACGAGCTTGGTGGCCTGATCACCAAGGTCCAGGGCACCGGCCTGCTGTTTTCCTGCGAACTGGCACCGGAATACAAATGCTACGGCGCCGGCTCCACCGAGGAGTACATGCGTGAACACGGCATCGGCGTGATCCATGGCGGCATCAACTCGCTGCGTTTCACCCCTCACTTCAAGGTCACCAGCGCCGAAGTGGACCTGGTGGTGTCGAATGTGCGTAAAGCCTTGCTGGAAGGGCCACGCAAGGCCAAGTCCGAAGCCGCCTGCGAAAAAGGTGTCCGAAAAAGGTGTCAGCGAAAAAGGTGTCAGGGACAATTCCTGACATCGGATGGGCTCTCGGGATGAGGCTGGAGCGCGGCTCGCACTGATCGTCGTGGGCATGCCGCGCGAGCGATGCTGTGGCGCATGGCCCGCCCCCCACGTCTAGATATCGCCGGCATTCCCCAGCACGTGGTGCAGCGGGGCAACCACCGGCTGTCGTGCTTCCTGGGCGATGAAGCGCGCGAAATTGGCACCAACCCGGGACGCTGTGGCAAGGGCGCTACAAGGCCTGCCTGGTGGATTCGGGCCGCTACTTCCTGGCATGCAGCCGCTACATCGAGCTCAATCCGGTGCGTGCGTGGATGGTGGCCCAGCCGGAGGATCATCCGTGGCCGAGCTATGCCGCCAACGCCACGGGACGCGTGGACCCGCTGCTGACCCCGCATCCTGAGTATCTCGCGCTCGGTTCCGACCCGACGGCTCGCGCGTCGGCGTACCGGCCGCTGGTTGCCGATGCCCTACCGGACGCTCTGACCGCGAAAATCCGCAGCTATCTGCAGCAGCAGAAGGTATTGGGGACGGACCGGTTCCGCTCGTGGGTCGAGGCCAGAACAGGCCGGTTTGCGGCGGTGCGGCCGGTGGGGCGACCACCACGCCACTCAAATTGTCCCTGACACCATTTCTGACACCATTTCTGCACAAGGCCTCGTACAGCAGGTAGACTCCTCAATGGTTGGAGGAAGTTATGAACATCACCACCTTACGTGACTTGCCCGTCGAGCAGCGGCTTCACTTGGTTGAAGAGCTCTGGGACAGCATTGCTTCTGATCAACAGGCCTTGCCCCTTACGGATGATCAGCGGACTGAGCTTGATCGGCGTTTGGATGCCTACGAGCTAGATGGCAACGCTGGGCGATGCGCCGAAGTGGCGCTGGCCGATATCCGCAAGCGTCTATGACGCACCAAGTCCGAGTCCGCCCCGAAGCGGAGGAAGACCTCGAGGAAGCGGCGGCTTGGTACGAGCAGCAGCGGCTGGGCTTGGGCAACGATTTCCTTGACGAGGTTCTGCGGACTTTCAGCAAGATCTCCGCGCAGCCTGCTGCATACCCGGTTTTGCACCGGGACACACGCCGTGCTTTGACTCTCCGTTTCCCGTTCGGTGTGTACTATTCTTGCAAGAGGGCGACGTCGTTGTCATGGCGGTGATGCACGGCAGTCGCAGCCCGCGACGATGGAAGCAAAGAACATAGCGATTGTAAGAGACTTCCCGTCAACCCCGCGGGAAAAGGTGTCAGAGACAATTCCTGGCAGCAGGGTGGCCCTCGGGATGAGGCTGGGACGCGGCTCGCTACTGATCGTCGTGCGCATGGTGCGCGAGCCATGCTGTTGCGCATGGCCCGACCCCCACGTCTCGATATCGCCGGCATTCCCCAGCACGTGGTGCAGCGGGGCAACAACTGGCTGCGGTGCTTCCTGCACGATGAAGCGCGCGAAATTACGCGGGCCTGTTCAATGGTCGGCACCAACACGTACCGAGACGCTGTGGCAAGAGCGTTACAAGGCCTGCCTGGTGGATTCGGTCGAGGCCAGAACAGGCCGGTTTGCGGCGGTGCGCCCGGTGGGACGACCACCACACCAGTCAAATTGTCGCTGACACCATTTTTCTGACACCATTTTTCCCAGCTTGCGAAATACGTGCAATCAGCCGGAGCAAAGCACGGCAATGAGCCGATTCATCAATAGGTAATTAGACGGCACACAAATAGGCAATTGGACGGTACACTGATCGCATCATGGTGACATCCAAGCCCTTCGATCGCCCTCTGTTGGGCGCAGTGCGCACCGCGCTGGCCGACACGCCGGTGGTCTGTGTGCTCGGACCGCGGCAGTCGGGCAAGACCACGCTGGCGCGACACTTCGAGCCACAGTATGGCTATATAAGCCTCGACGATCCCGCCACGCTGGCGTTTGCCGCGAGCGATCCCGCCGGTTTCGTGGCCGCGTTGCCCGATCCGGTCATCCTGGACGAAGTGTAGCGCGTCCCCGAGCTGCTTCGTACGATCAAGCTGACGGTCGATCGCGACCGGCGGCCAGGCCGCTTTCTGCTGACGGGATCGGCCAACCTGTTGCTGCTGCCGCGCCTGGGCGATTCGCTGGCCGGACGCATGGAAGTGGTGAACCTGCCGCCGCTGACCGCTGCCGAACAGGCCCGCGAGCCTGGCCGCTTCTTGCAGGCACTGCTTGAGGGTCGCCTGAAACCATCATTGACCACTGCCGGTGGCCCGGGCCTGGCGCAGCTTGCGGCGCGCGTGACAGCTGGCGGCTTTCCGGAAGCCGTAGCGCGCCCAGCGGCGCGCGCACGCGAATGGCATCGTCAATACCTGCGTGCGTTGATGCAGCGTGACGTGCAGGACGTCGCCCGCGTGCGCGACGTCCGCGAAGTATCACGCTTGCTTGAACTCATGGCGCTGCGTACAGCGCAGTTGCTCAATGTTTCCAGCATCGCCAACGAGCTGGACCTGCGCCGCGAAACCGTCGAACACTACCTTGTCATTTGCGAGCGCCTGTTTCTCGTGCAACGCCTGCCGCCGTGGCACCGCAGCCATGCCAAGCGCCTGATCAAGACGCCCAAGGTGCACCTGGTGGACAGCGGCCTGTGCGCCACCCTTTCCGGCCTCACGGCCGAGGCTGCGGTTACCCAACGCGAACGCTTCGGACATCTGCTGGAATCGTTCGTGGTTCAGCAACTGCGTGCGCAAGCGGGCTGGACTGCGCCAGAGCTGGACTTCTGGCATTACCGCGACAAGGATCAGACGGAGGTGGATCTGGTCATCACCCGGGGAGGCGAAGTCTGGGGCGTGGAAGTGAAAGCTGCCGCCACCGTCACGCCCGCCGACGGCCGCGGCCTGCGCCGGCTGGCCGAGCAGTGCGGCCATGCCTTCAAGGGCGGTGTCGTGCTCCACGCAGGCGACAACACCATCAAGCTCGACATCGAGCACTGCCTGGCCGTGCCCTTGGCGCGGCTTTGGGACATGTAAAAAGCAAAAAACGTGTCAGAGACAATTGCTGCGGTCGGATCGACCCCCGGACCGTCAAGCGACGACCCAAATCCTTCCACCTCCTCACTCAACCACGCGCCATCGCCCGTGAAAATGTCCGCCAATTTGGCCATCCGAAGAGGCTTGAGTAAGTGCCATTCGTCCCTGACACCGTTTCTGCTAATGTCGACTTATGAAGGCAACACCCTACTTCACCAACAGCGTGCTGGCCCGGCGGCCCTACATCACCGAGGCCATGTGCCGCGACGTGATCGCCAACGCGGGGCGAACCGAAGCCCAGCCGGATGGCCGTATCCGCTATTACGGCTACGTGGAATCGCTGGGCAAATGGGTGCGTGTGGTGACGCTGGATGATGGCGAAACTCTGCACAATGCTTTCGCCGACCGAGGATTCGCGCCATGAAACTGAGCTACGACCGCAGTACCGATTCGCTCTACATCCACCTGTCCGACCGCCCCGGCGCCGATGCGCGTGAAGTGGAAGATGGCGTGGTCCTGGACTTCGATGCCAACGGGCTGCTGATCGGCATCGATGTGCAGCACGCCAGCCGCATGACCGACCTGTCCAGCTTTCTGGTGGAACATGTCCCTGCCGCTGCGTGAGGAAAAGGTGTCAGGAAAAGGTGTCAGGGACAATTCCTGACAATTTTCCCAGCCTTCAAATAAACCTCCAACTGCAACTTAGCCCAAGCCATCGTGGCCGCGTAATCGGGCTTGTTCGGGGCGAGAATCCCACCCTCCCAAATCAGCCTGGCCCGTGACGACGTGCTTATGGCATCGAGCGCGGCGCTGATGGCCTGCGCACGGCTCGACAGCAGCGAGCCCATCTTGCCGGCATCGATCATGCCAGGTTGAATCTTCTCTATGCACCACCAGTCAAAAACGTCGCGTGGATTCATCATCGCGCCGCGAAAAAACAGCTTTTTCGCCAGTACTTCGGCAACGGGTTCCAATGGAAATGGCGTGTCTGGGGATTGTTCAAGCGGAAGGTTCAGCAGCGTCGAGGTGACGATGAAATCGATCTCGCCCTGTGGAAATCTGAGCTTCACAAAGGCAGAATCCTCCTCATACCCCTCTGCCTCGGCTGCCGTGCCGGAGCAAAGGCGCGGGGTCAGGTGACCGAGCCATTGCGCGTCATGGGTGAAAAGGTCGAGGTCGTGGCTGATTCGATGGTCAAGCGCCAGCATCAGGCGGGTGCCACCGCCAAGAGCAGGCTCGAAGGGTTTGCCTGCCCCGGCGCTGGCGTCGGAGATGATCCTTGTCGCGAGTTTTTCAAGCGTTCGCCACGTGCCGTGCGCGCGAAAGTCAGCAACGTCCTGTTCTGTTGTCGCCGACATCACAGCATGTGCTCGATGGTCTTTTCCCATGCGCGGGCCCGGGGCATGGAGGCCGCCAGGGTGGCCGCATACAACTTGTCCAGCTGCTTGATATCCGCCTTGGCCTCTGCCCCGGCCTGTAAAATCATGCCAGGGGGAAGGTCGATGAACAAGCTGCTCACCAGGGCGGCCGCGCTTGGCGACTCCGCCAGCGACTCCAGAGAGCCCTGCTGCATCGCAAGCGCGAGCTGTCCCGCCGTGAGGATGTCTCCCACGGGGACATTGAGATGTCCTACGGCCAGGTGGAGCGCGTTGTGCGGATGCATTGGGCCGGGCGCCAATACGAAGGGGCAGGCTCACCCTATATTGGGGTAGGGTCGCAGTCAACGGAAAGTCTTTGCGTACAGTGGTTCAGGCTCACGCGAAGGTAGCCTCGCGCGCTCGCGCCCGGAGGCACGGATGAACTTCCACTGACGGCCGTTGAGGCGCGACCTTGCCATCTCCTGTTGAAGCCCGAGCCTGGGAGCGTACCGGGTGCTGTTTGCCGAGGCGCTGCAGGACGAGCTGATCGCGGGAATCCGCAGCTATCTGCAGCAGCAGAAGGTATTGGGGCGGACCGGTTCCGCTCGTGGGTCAAGGCCAGAACAGGCCGGTTTGCGGCGGTGCGACCGGTGGGGCGACCACCACGCCAATCAAATTGTCCCTGACACCATTTCAATTGTCCCTGACACCATTTTCACGTTGCGCGCTTATATCCATACAAGTATATTCCGGACATAAAGCCTCTCCGATTTCTCGGCGACTCACTCAAGCGACTGCGTGAGTTCCCTCCAGACGCCAGCCACGATGCCGGCTATCAATTGGACAAGGTGCAACGTGGCGAACGACCAGATGACTTCAAACCGATGACAACCATCGGCAAGGGCGTAGAGGAGATCCGCGTGTGGGATGACTCGGGCACTTATCGCGTGATTTACACGGCGCGGCAGGCCGACATGATCTACGTGCTGCACGCGTTCGAGAAGAAGACGCAGGCAACATCGAAACGCGATATCGCCGTGGCCAAGGCACGGTATGCCGAACTGCTCAGAGGTACGCCATGACCATGCATGAAACATACGACAGTGTTTGGGATGCCATTTCCGACACCCCGGAACAGGCTGCCAACCTGCGCGCACGCGCGGAACTTATGCAGCAGATCGTCGCCCTCATCAAAGCGAGCGGCTGGAAGCAGACGGAGGCGGCCAAACATTGCGGCGTCACCCAGCCTCGCATCAACGACTTGCTGCGTGGTCGTGTTTCCCGCTTCTCACTCGACGCGCTGGTAAACATTGCCACAGCGTTGGGCCAACGGGTGCACTTGGCATTGAAGGCTGCGTGAACCAGGAAAGGGTGTCAGGGACAATTCCTGACCTCGGATGGGCTCTCGGGATGAGGCTGGAGCGCGGCTCGCACTGATCGTCCTGCGCATGCTGCGCATGCTGCGCAAGCGATGCTGTGGCGCATGGCCCGCCCTCCACGTCTCGATATCGCCGGCATTCCCCAGCACGTGGTGCAGCGGGGCAACCACCGGCTGCCGGGCTTTCTGGGCGATGAAGCGCGCGAAATTGGCATCAACGTACCGGGCCGCTGTAGCAAGGGCGCTACAAGGCCTGCCTGGTGGATTCGGGCCGCTACTTCCTGGCATGCAGCCGCTACATCGAGCTCAATCCGGTGCGCGCGTGGATGGTGGCCCAGCCGGAGGATCATCCGTGGTCGAGCTATGCCGCCAACGCCACGGGACGCGTGGACCCGCTGCTGACCCCGCATCCTGAGTATCTCGCGCTCGGTGCCGATCCAACGGCTCGCGCGTCGGCGTACCAGGCGCTGTTTGCCGATGCCCTCCCAGACGCTCTGATCGCGGAAATCCGCAGCTATCTGCAGCAGCAGAAGGTATTGGGGACGGACCGGTTCCGCTCGTGGGTCGAGGTCAGAACCGGCCGGTTTGCGGCGGTGCGCCCGGTGGGGCGACCACCACGCCACTCAAATTGTCCCTGACACCATTTCAGACAGGATCGGTGCCGCCGTGGGCGCCTCGCGCGCCGCCGTCGACGCCGGCTACTGCCCGAACGAGATGCAGGTCGGCCAGACCGGCAAGATCATCGCCCCCGAGCTGTACATGGCGATCGGCATCTCCGGCGCGATCCAGCACCTCACCGGCATCAAGGACGCCGGCACCATCGTGGCGATAAACAAGGACGGCGAGGCGCCGATTTTCGAGGTCGCCGATTTCGGCCTGGTGGGGGATCTGTTCAAGATCATTCCGGAGCTGGAACAAGCGCTGGGCTGAGCGATCTTTTCTATACGATTTCACGTCAAACTAGACAAATATATATATAATTTCGCCGATCTATGCGAATTTGCATGGACTACGGAGCTCCAGCATGCCGCACTATCTCGGATACCAGTGGCTTGCCGACGCATTCGCCCTCTGGCCCGTGCAACGGTTTCGCATCGCCAGCGCCCTTGGCGGTTCGCGATCCACCACCCAGGATGCGGGTTACGCATTGGAAGTCTATCCGTCGTCCTATAACCCGAGCGATGCCGCGTGCGATCACCTGCGCTTCGCCCTCCGCTATGAAGGGGTCCATCTCGAATTCCTGCAGCGGCTGTTCCAGACCATGCCGGATCGGGTGCTGATCGACTGGCTGATCCGCGAACCCAGTAGCCAATATGCACGTCGTGCCGGCTTCCTACTGGAATGGCTGACTGGCCGAAGCCTGGGCGTGCCGGATGTGGGCAAAGGCAACTATGTCGACGCGCTGTCCGCAGACGATCATCTGACCGCCGGGACCGGGATAAACCACAAGAAATGGCGCGTGCGCGACAATCTTCCCGGCACCCCCGACTGGTGCCCCGTGGTCTACCGCAACAGCGCGATCAGAGCCGTAGAGACCCGCGATGTCGGCACCGCATTGAAGCAGCTGCAAGTCGAGTTCGGCGATGACACACTGCAACGCAGTGCCGTGTGGCTGACCACCAAGGAAAGCCGCGCCAGCTTCGCCATCGAACACGAGGCCGACCAGGAAGATCGCCTCAGGCGTTTTGCTGCGGTGATGGCCAGGCGTACGGGGTTCGACCCGGACAGCCCTTTCGCCAACCTCACCGATGAGGCCCTGATCGACCTGCAACGGGCCATTGTCGGCGAGAGGGCGCTCGATTACGGCATGCGCGACTCGACGATTTTCGTCGGCGACGACCACAATCATGTGCATTACATCGCCCCGCCGGCGGCAGCGCTGGCTGGCATGCTTGACGGCCTGCGCGCCTTTGCCGACACCACGCAGGGCCGCTCGCCGGCCCTGCGCGCGGCCGTGCTGTCGTTCGGATTCGTCTACATCCATCCGATGCGCGATGGCAACGGCCGTATCTCGCGCTTTCTCATAAACGACAGCCTGCGCCGCGACAATGCGATCCCCGCACCTTTCATCCTGCCGGTGTCAGCCACCATTGCCTCCAATGGCATGCAACGCGCTCGTTACGACAACGCGCTTGAGGGATTTTCGCGTCCGCTGATGCAGCGTCACGCCGCCGATTATTCGTTCGACGCGAACCGCAAGCTTACTTTCAGCGCCGAAGCGGTGGCGCTGCCTGCATGGCGCTACCCGGATCTGACCGATCAAGCCGTTTACCTCGCCGACATCATCATGGAGACCATCCATACGCAGATGCGCGAGGAAGCGGATTACCTGCGGCGGCTGCAGACAGCCAAGGAAGGCATCAAGATCGTACTGGAAGGAGCCAACAGCAATCTCGACCGCATCGTCCGATCCATCCACAGCACGGGCGATATCTCCCGCAAGCTGGAGGCCGAATTTCCCCGGCTGGTTTCCGACAAGACCCTGCGACGGCAACTGGTCCAGATCGTCGGCGAAGCGTTCGAAGGCTGGCATGGGCAGATGTAGCCGGCGGCAAACCTGCGGCGGATGTCCTGAACTGGCACAACTGATATCTTTGCGCGTTGCGACAGGTGCTCCGGACGGGCGCCGGGACGGAAAGCCTGAAACCCCGTGATCGCCATGCTGGCAGCGACGTCGCTGGGCGCCGTGTGGTCCTCGTGTTCGCCCGATTTCGGTGTCAACGGCGTTATCGACCGCTTCGGCCAGATCGAACCCAAGGTGCTGTTCTGCACCGATGCCTATCCCTATGGCGGCAAGCGTTTCGACTGTCTGGAAAAGTCCGTGGCGTGGTCGCGCAAATCCTGTCCATCGAAAAACTGGTGGTCGTGCCCTATTCCGGCGAGCGGCTTGATCTCCACGGCCTGCCCCATGCGGTGAATTGGCCGGATTTCATGGTCGACACCGACGCTACCCTGGCTTTCGAGCCAGGCGGATTCAACCATCCGCTCTACATCATGTATTCCTTTCCTCGGGCACCACCGGCGTGCCCAAGTGCATCGTGCACGGCGCCGGCGGCACCTTGCTGCAGCACCTGAAGGAACTGGTGCTGCACACCGACCTGAAGCGCCCTGGGCAACCCGCTGCTGCCGGTCTACCGCGGCGAGCTGCCATGCCGCGGCCTGGGCATGGCGATCGAGGCGCTGGACGACAACGGCCACCCGGTGCGCAACGCGCCCGGCGAACTGTCCTGCCTGAAGCCCTTCCCGTCGATGCCGGTCGGTTTCTGGAATGACCCGGACGACGCGCAGCTCCTGCGCGACTTCCTGCGCGACTTTGTGCGGCAGCAGCAGGAAGCCACCGAACATGACACCCGGTTCCGTCGCCAGGTGCAAGTCGGGTTGGACTCGGCCAACGCCGGCCGCCTGGTGCGGGCCGAACAAGTCGAAGCGGAATTTGCAGCTCGTCGGGCCAAAACGCGCCGCGAACTCGACGCCAGATCGTGAAGCTGTTTTGGACGCCGGAAGCTCTTGATATCCCAATCGCTGGAGTTGTTCGGCCACGACCGCCGCCGCCGTTGGTGGCTGTGGAGAAAACTTGATTTGTAATTCATATGAATTACAATCCAGGCGTGGCAACTCGACAGGAGCGCCGTCATGGCTGCTAACGCACTGATACAAACACGCATCGACGCCGCCGTAAAAGAACGGGCAGCGGCGGTGCTGGGTCAGCTGGGCATGACCGTCTCCGACGCCGTGCGCATCCTGCTCACGCGGACAGCCAACGAGGGTGCGCTGCCGTTCGCGCTGTCCGTAGACCCGGCAGCCCATGACGCATGGTTCCGGACGAAGGTGCAGCAGGCTCTGGACGATCCACGGCCGGCGACCCCACATGACCAGGTCGAAGCCCGATTCACCGAACGCCGGGCCGCCGCCCTGCGAAAGGCGGCAGGTGAGGCGTGAGGCTGGAATGGTCGGCTTATGCGATCGAGGATCGCGTCGCCATCTTCGAGTACATCGAGGCGGATAACCCACAGGCGGCGGTGACCGTCGATGATCGCATCCGCCTGCAGGTGGAGCAGCTGATTCGCCACCCGGAGAGCGGTCGCATCGGCCGCGTGGAAGGAACCCGCGAGCTGGTCATCGACCGCACCCCGTACATCACCGCTTATCGGGTGGCCGGCGACACGGTGCGCATCCTGCGTGTGCTGCACAGCGCGCAGCAGTGGCCCGACGCCTTACCTGGGTAAATCCCTCATGACCATCGTCCGATTTACTCTCGATCCCATCGGCTGCATTGCCAGCAAGCTGGTTTAGGCCCGCTTTCGCAACCAGAGGGATTTCGAACATGAAACAACTGCGCTATGCGGTATTCATGGCTTGTGTGCTTTTGACCGCCTGCGGTCCCTCCGAAGACGATCTCTCCGCCCTCGGGCGTGCGCAGAAGATTCAGGAAAACGCGCCAGTTAAAGCCTCTGCGCAAGTGGTCATCAACGCCCCGGTTGGCCGTGTATGCGTGGCGCGAAGCGACGGATGAGGGTTCGTGCGTCAGCGGTGATTTGACCACCTGACCATGTGTTGTGTGTCGCTTCGTCCCGAACCCTCACCCCAACCCCTCTCCCGACGGGAGAGGGGCTTTTCGTAGCTGTACTTCAGCGCTGATCAGGTCAGGACTTGTGCGGCACATCAGGGCAATTTCAGCGCGGCGACCAAGATGCTACTGCTGCGCACTTGTCTCGTAACACATGAGGCTCATGGCCATGAGCGAGGCAACCTTCACGTTCCGGGTCGATGCGGCCCTGAAGGACCAGTTCACCACCGCTGCGAAAGACCGCGACCGTACCGGCGCGCAACTCCGGCGCGACGTCATGCGCGACTTTGTGCGACAGCAGCAGGAAGCCGCCGAACATGACGCCCGGTTCCGTCGCCAGGTGCAAGTCGGGTTGGACTCGGCCAACGCCGGCCGCCTGGTGCGGGCCGAACAAGTCGAAGCGGAATTTGCAGCTCGGCGGGCCAAAACGCGCCGCGAACTCGACGCCAGATCGTGAGGCTGTTTTGGACGCCGGAAGCTCCCGGTGATCACCGGACAATCCATGACGACATCGAGGCCGACAACCCAAGCGCAGCACTGGCACTCGATGAGTTGTTGTCAGAGACTGTGAAAAATTTGAACGCCGTAGCGAGAGTGTCGCCGGGCGTTCGTGGCAAGGTGCGCTGCGGACAAATTCGGAAAGACTTGGCGAACTGGTGACCCGGATTTGTCCGTAGTGCGCCGCCGGCACGTGCGTCCGGCGGCGCTCGCAGTAGGCGGGCGATTTTTTCACAGCCTCTCAGAGAAAGTGAGCCGCCTTGTCGATCATCCCAGCCCTGGCCACCCTCTCATCAAACATCACGTGGCCGGTTGATAAAACGAACGGCAAAAAGCGGCCCGCGTAGGGCGGGCACTGCCCGCCGGCTCCTGCCCGGATCGGCCTGCCCGTGGGTCTTTGGTGCGGGTGTTGGTGTGTTTGACAACATCTCATGAGTGTTGGTATGTCCTCCAACATGAAAGCCAAACGGCTGCTCCGCGAGCGCCAAATCCTGACGGAAACAGCGTTCATTGAAGTGGTCATTTGGCACGCGCCCAAGTCGGTGTCCGGCAGTGACCATGACTACAAATACAGTTTGGTGCTGGTTGTTGAGGGTGTATGCGTGGTGCGCTATGACAACGAATTTGGCAAAGGCGACCACAAGCATGTTGCCGATCGCGAAGTGGCCTATCGGTTCATCGACCTGGCAACACGGCAAACCGATTTCTGGAACGACGTTGAAGCGTGGAGGGCAGCGCCATGAAAACAGTAACGCTCGGTGTTTCTTCGGTTGAGGCAACCAGGCAGCGCATGGCCACCGCGTTCCAGGGCGAGACGCAGGGTACGTATATTTCGTTCACGTCCATCGAACTGCTCTGGAAAGTGTTGACCACCAAGCGATGGGAGATCCTTCACGCCATGACTGGTCAAGGTGCGCTGGCGATCCGAGAGATCGCCCGCCGTGTCGACCGCGATGTCAAAGCGGTTCATGGCGACGTAACTGCCCTCATCCATGCTGGCCTACTTGATCGATCGGGCGACGGGGTATCGTTTCCCTACGACGCAGTGCATGTCGACTTCACCCTGCACACAGCAGCATAGCTGACTGGCCCAGTGTGATGCTCTGGAACAACGGCTCTGGGCGTTTCAGCCCTGTTCGGCGGGGTGCAAGTTGACGACATGATGAACGTGGAACCCAGCCGTTCGCTCTATCAACCGGCCACGTGATGTTGGATGAAGATCACCGATGGTCAGGTCTTGTTTTGCCACACGCCACCCTTGCAATCCGACCAACCGTCTCGGTAGTGCAAAAAGCATCGCGCACGACCGAAGGAAGTCCCTTGTGGACCAGGTGCGCTCCTGCCGGAATCTCCGCAGGCCCGTTGATAGCAGCGTTGCAAAAGCACCCCGCGTAGGGCGGGCACTGCCCGCCGGCTCCTGCCCGCAGCGCGATGACCAAGAGCGGCGTGCATATTCCACTCGAAACCGGCCACCCCTAACGATCCAAACCCGCCACCCGAAATGCTCTCAAACCCGCCACCCATTCCATTCTTAAACCGGCCACCCGAAACAGTCTGAAAAGCGCCACCAAGATGAGGCAGGTTCGCCGACTCTCATGACGCTGCGTCGGCCGCTTCGTTTTACGGCCCTTACGGCCACTGCTGCGAGGTATGTTTCACGCGCAGCACGCGTGTATCGCCGTTCGGCAGCTTCTGGAATACCGCGAGGTAAGGCAGTCGGGTCAGCACCCACTCGCGAGTGCCGGGCACTTGGCCAACCCGGCCCGGATGCTTGATGGTGTCCAAGTGGCCCAGTGCACCCACCAGCTGCGCGACGAACCCGTGCGGGTCGGGCAACTGGTTGGCCAGCCCGAAGGCAACGATGCCGCGCAGGTCGGCTGCAGCGTCGTCGTGGAGCTGGATCATGCGTGCTTGCGTTTGCGCTTGGTGGCCGTCGGTGCGGCCTCGTGGTCATCCACCATCTTGTGCAGTTCGGTGGCCACGGCATCAAGCGAGTGCCAGCGGCCTTCCCCTCGCTCGATCTTGTCCAGCGTGCTCTGCACTTCCCCACGCATCCAGCGCGCATGGCTGACCGCCTGGGCGGCTTCCTGGTGCCGCTTGCGAATGTCCGGGCGGGGAGCGCGCAGCGTGCCGGCCTGGTACTGCGTGGTGTCCACGCTGAACTGCCGGATGCCCAGCTCGTGCAGGGTTTGGATGGCGGTGTCGCTGCGCGAGAACACGCGCACCGCGCCCGCCCTGGTGGCCAGCGGTTGCTGCTGCATCCCCACGTTGAACACCACGGCAAAGCCACCTTTCTGACCTATGATCGAGGCGGCGCGGATCGCGCCGGCGCTGACCATCGGCTTGACGATTTGGAGCTTGATCGGTTGCATAATTTCGCACCTTTTTTGAACTTGTATTGTTGTACTTTAAGTTCCAGATGTTGGCAATGCAAGCCCAAAGGGTGCGGCCAATTTGACAAAGTGCGCCGTCGCTGGCGGTCGGCAAGCACGCCCTCGCGCCAACCCTCATGTCTGCCCGTCGGCCGGCGTCTCGCCAGAATCGCGCCGATCCGAAGGCGTCGCCGGAGGGCCGGATTCATGAACCCAAGGTGGCGGATTCGAGAGCATTTTGGGTGGCCGGATTCAGAGCATTCCCGGTGGCCGGCTTGAGAGTGGAATCGGTGGCGGGTTTGATCGGAATACGCACGGCGGGCACTGCCCGCCCTACGGGGCTACCAGAACAGGTGAATCCGCAGGGTCGCGCCGAACCGTAGGAGCCCACCCTGTGGGCGATGCTCTTCGCCGACGACCGGGCAAAGCATCGCGCACGACCGAAGGAAGCCCCTTGTGGACAGAGTGCACTCCTGCCGGAATCTCCGCAGACCCGTTGATAGCAGCGTTGCAAAAGCACCCGCGTAGGGCGGGCACTGCCCGCCGGCTCCTGCCCGCAGCGCGATGACCAAGAGCGGCGGGCACTGCCCGCCCTACGGGGCTTCACCGGGCACATTTCGCGGGGAACTTCTAGAAACCAGGATTTTGCTCGTCATCCCGGCGAAAGCCGGGATCCAGTGCCTCTGATTTCAATGAGTTGAAGTCGCTGGATTCCGGCTTTCGCCGGAATGACGAGGTTTCTGGAGGTTCTCGAGGTATGGCTGGCGATCCCGCAGACCATTCCGGCACCGCGACTGGGAAGCCCCGCGCTGCGGGTGGTGCGCAGGTCCGGTGCCGCGCTGAGCGAGGGCATCAAGCGGGTCGTGATGGATGGCATCAGCGTGCCCGTGTTCAACCCGTTCAAGACGGTGGCGAACTGCTTCACGTTCCGCCACAAGATCGGCGTGGACGTCGCGCTGGAGCTCTACATGGCCATCGGCATCTCCGGCGCCATCCAACACCTCACCGGCATCAAGGACGCCGGCACCATCGTCGCGATCAACAAGGATGGTGAAGCGCCGATCTTCGAAGTGGCCGACTTTGGTCTGGTCGGGGATCTGTTCAAGATCATTCCGGAGCTGGAAGCGGCGCTGGGTTGATTCGCTAACGGCGCGATAGTGCGGCCTCATGACGCACTCCGCGCCCAGGCAGGAGCGACTCTGGTGGGAGCTTTCGCCCCGCCTTTGGCGGCGCGCTGTCGCGAAACAACCATGAGCCGGATTGGCGCGCTGCGTAAGGGCGGGCATTGCCCGCCGCTCTTCGTCATGCCGATCCGGGCAGGAGCCGGCGGGCCGTGCCCGCGGGCCGCTTTTGCACCCCTTTCGATCAATGGGACGCGCGATGTTTGATGAGAGCGGCTTCAGCCGCAATGCTCTTCAATCATCGCGAGAAAGCATCGCGGCTGAAGCCGCTCCCACAGCAAAGCACGGTGAGCCAGGCGAAAACCTGCGCGGCCAGTTGGATCGGAATCCTGCACGATGCTGGTCGCAGGTGATGTGGCGGATGGCAGTCGCCCGCATGCTATCCTTGCAATCCGCCGAACTAAAAGGTTGCAATCAGCCGAGCATGAAGGTTGCAATCAGCCGACACAGAAACTTGCAGTGGGCCGATGCCTGAGTCTGCCCTCTACCCGCGGCTTGCCCAGGCGGTTCTCGTCGAGACCCTGGCCGACTCCCCGGTCGTGCTGATCCACGGGCCGCGACAGTGCGGCAAAACCACGCTGGCACAGCTGGTCGGCAACCCCATGGGTTATGCGTACATCAGCTTCGATGACGATGTAGCCCGCGCTGCTGCTGAGGTGGATCCGGCAGGGTTTGTGGGGAATCTTCCGTCACGCGTGATCATGGACGAGGTGCAGCGCGTGCCGGCGCTGTTTGCCGCGTTGAAGGTGGCGGTGGACCGCGACCGCACGCCCGGACGCTTCCTGCTGACCGGGTCGGCCAACGTCTTGCTGCTGCCCAGGCTGGCCGATTCGCTGGCTGGCCGCATGGCCATCCTGCGCCTGCATCCACTGGCACAATGCGAGCTGGATCGACAGCCATCGCGATTCCTCGACACCTTGTTCGCCGGCGGCTTCAGAACCCGCAGCTATCCACGTCTGGCTGGCGAACTCGCCGCGCGGATCGCCGCCGGCGGCTACCCCGCTGCGCTGGCGCGACCGCAAGGGCGCCGACGCGCCGCCTGGTACCGCGACTACCTCGAAGCCATTGTGCAGCGCGACGTGCGCGACCTGGCCCGAATCAGCGCGCTGGAAGCGCTGCCACGCCTGCTGACGTTGGCTGCGGCGCAAACGGCGCAATTGTTCAACCTGAGCGACCTGGCTGCGCCGTTCCAGCTCAGTCGCCCCACCATCGGTGATTACATCACGCTGCTGGAGCGAGTGTTTCTGCTTGAGCGTCTGCCGCCATGGCACAGCAACCGGCTCAGCCGTCTGGTGAAAACACCCAAACTGCACATGGGCGATACCGGACTGGCCTGCGCATTGCTGGGCGTCGATGCCACCGCACTGGCGGCCGATCGTTCCTTGCTGGGGCACTTGCTGGAAACCTTCGTGTTCCAGGAACTGCGCCGCCAGGCCAGTTGGCATGATCAGTCGCTCGCTTTTTACCACTACCGCGACAAGGACATGGCCGAAGTGGACATCGTCATCGAACAAGGCGCGCGCGCCGTGGCCGGCGTGGAAGTCAAGGCCTCGGCAACAGTCACAGCCAGCGACTTCCGCGGCCTGCGCAAGCTGCGCGACGCGGCAGGCAAGCGCTTCGCCGCTGGCGTGGTGCTGTACGACGGAGAAACCTGCGCCAGCTTTGGCGATGGCCTGTTTGCGGTGCCGTTGCGTGCGCTCTGGAACAACAAATGATGGACAATCTGTTGCGGAGCATGGGCTGCCGACGATGGCGCTGAGCCGGCTGGTGGCGGCGTGCAAGCTGCATCGGGTGACGTGCGGGGTGTACCGCCTGCCGCAGCGGGCGATAAGCGCGCAGCGTTCGCTGGCCGAGGTGGCGATTCGCGTACCACGCTGTGCCTGCTGTCGGCGCTGCGCCTGCACGGGATCGGCACCCAAGCACCGCTCGAGGTATGGCTGGCGATCCCGCAGACCATTCCGGCACCGCGACCGGGAAGCCCCGCGCTGCGGGTGGTGCGCAGGTCCGGTGCCGCGCTGAGCGTGGGTATCAAGCGGGTCGTGATGGATGGCATCAGGGTGCCCGTGTTCAACCCGTCCAAGACGGTGGCAAACTGCTTCACGTTCCGCCACAAGATCGGCGTGGACGTCGCGCCGGAGCTCTACATGGCAATCGGCATCTCCGGTGCGATCCAGCACGGCTCAGCCGCTGCCGGAACGGGAGGTCAGACAGGCAGGCACGTGCGGGTGGCGCCATGAGCCGGCTCTCTCTCGATCTGTGTGGTTGACTCTCAAGTGCAGATCGGTTGGGCAGGATGGTGCCAAGGGTTCTTTGGCAGGTGCTTGAGCTTGGCGCAGACGAGGTAGCTGATGGTGATCAGGTGCGCGTCCGAGCCGTAGCCCTTGGCGCGCGCCTTGGCGGCTTGGACGCGCCCGTTGATCGCCTCGGCAAAGCCGTTGTTCAGACCGGAGCGGAAGTGTTCGAGGATCCCGTCCAAGTGCTTCTTCACGGTGCCTGCCAGCCGTTTGAACGGTGCCAGTCGACAACGACGGGCCCAGCTGATCCAGCCCGGCAGCAGCGCTTCGGCGGCGGCCCGATCCGTGCATTGCGCAAACACCGCGCGCAACCGTTCCTTGAGCCGCCAGGCACGCGCTGTCTTCAATCCGGAGCGCTGCAACCAGTGCATCTGCGCGACCTGCTTGTCAGTCCAGTTTGCCGCATCCTTCAAGGTGCCCCAACGGCAGCCTTTAAGGTCGACCTCCTGCTTGACCTCGGCACGGCGCACCTGATCGAGCGCCTCGTTGGCCAGCGCGATCACATG